>OGKZ01000739.1_pt1 | contig 29235 bp, 17 predicted proteins | sample 1572571 | NCBI WGS metagenome assembly OGKZ01 (sample SAMEA2581906, study PRJEB24529) | metagenome | biome: Human gut stool | place: China | collected 2011 | reverse complement strand
TAAATTTAAAGTTTTCAATTATGAACAAGAAGTTTCTAAGTGTAATCCTGTTCAGCGCCTTAATGGTGGGCACTGCAGGAACGTTTACGTCTTGTAAGGACTACGATGATGACATCGAGAATTTGCAAGGACAAATTGACAAGCTTGCGACTAAGGAAGATATGACTTCTCAAATCGCAGCTTTGCAAGCAGCCTTGGATGCCGCAAAAACAGAAGCTGCAGCTGCAAAGACTTCAGCAGAAGAAGCTGTGAAGAAAGCTAATGACGCTGCATCTACTGCAACAGAAGCTGAGAAAGCTGCCGCTCAAGCCGCTCTTGATGCTGCCAATGCAAAAACAGAGGCAATTAAGGCTGCTCAAGATGAAGTAGCCAAAGTAAAGGCACAGTTGGAGTCTACTATCGATTCTAAGTTCGATGCTGCAAAGAAGGAACTTGCGGCAACAATCAATGACTTGACTGAAAAGGTTACGAAACTGACAGGCTTGACTACGGAGATGATTACAAGTCTGGATCTTCAGACAGCAAATCCGAAACTGGAACTGAACTATGCACAGCTTCCTGCTAAGCTGAATCCGAACGCCAGCGTGAAAGATGCAAAATCATACGAATTCGGTAAAGGATTTACTGGCAGCTTCACAATCAATGCCAATGAGATTTACACAACTCCGGCTAGTTTCATGATTTCTGTAGCTCCCGTAAATGCTGTTGTGACAAACGAGATGTTCTCTCTTATCAATAGCAAGGGTGAAGCTCTCAGTGATATTACACTCAGCACAGAAGCATACGACGGCTTGTTGACCAGATCTGTTTCTAACGGTCTCTACGAAGTTAAAGTAGAACTGAACAAAGAGGCTGATCTCGAAGCTTTTGGTAAAAAAGTAGTAAGTGAGGATAAGAGCGTCCTATTTGCACTTGCAGCAACTAAGGATGCAAGAACTGTAACATCAACTTATGATATTACTGCGAAATCAGCACTGAAAACTTATACTAAGGCAGATGAGATTGCAAAGAACTCAACTATTCAATCTACGATAGAAGTTAAAAAAGATTTGACAGCTTATGAAAATCCATCTGCTACTGCGACACCTAATACTGAGAAATGTTACCCTGTAGCAAGTGGTGAAGCATTCCAAATCAATGTTGCTTCAAAAGAAGGAACCAGCCCTATCATGGGTAGCTATGTTGTTGTTGATATTGATAATAAGGCTCTTTCTACAACAGACAAAGCTGCTATCAAGAGCTTGACTATTGCAGGTGTAGAAACTGTTAGCAAAGACAACAAATTCGATATCACAATTAGTGGTGCTTATGCCAAGGGCGTAGTAGTACCTTTGAAGGTGGTTACTATCGACTATACCGGAGTTGAACAATCAGTAATCGTTTGGGTGAAGGCTGGTAATGGCTCTGAAATAGCCAGTGAAGCTAAATACGTAATCACTCCGACTGCATATGTCGCTGCTCCGACTACTTACGCTTATGAAGGCCTGGCTAAATTCACTGTTCCTGCCGGTGCTGACAAGTTCGATTTGAGCATTTATGTCGAAAATGAGATTAATATCAAAGAAAATAAGAAAGTACTTGAAGGTACTACATTCACATTCTACAAAGCTGACGGTAAGACTAAGGCTACTAAGATTGAAGATATCGCAAACGCTAAGTTAGCAGCTACAGTTGACCTCCAGACAATGAAGAATGACAAGGTTTACGAAGGTATCGTTAAATTCTTTGATGCTGAAGGTACATTCTTGTCACAAAGTACTATTTCTGTACAGAAAGTATTGCCGACTACATTGCCGGAAGGATTCTCTATCAAGACTAACCAGCTGGATGCTCAAGGCGTTTACAACTGCTACTTGATTCCTAACGATTGGACTGCTAAGAAGGCTACAGAAGGTACAATGGAAATGAAACAAGTATTCAACTTCGGTAAGGGTGAAGCAAAGGATTATCTGATAACATTTGCTGCTGCTAAGGTAGACGGTGATAAGACTGTTGACAATGGTGTGACTGGTGCAGGAAAATTGTCTGTTGCTGAGAAGTACATTGACAATAAGACTCAGCATGCTACAACTGTAGTGTACAACTATGGTCAGATTTCTTCAGAGAAGAAAGATGGTGCCTTTGTTAATTACACTATTGACGCTGCTTCTTTCCCGACTGTATTCAATTGCATCTACAACGATACATACACTTGGAGATGGGCTACTAAGGATGACCTTGGTTTGAAAGCTACTGCGACATTACCTTATAGCACAGAACTGACTTATGGTAAAGATGTTACTGTAGAGTATGCTAAGTATATTAAGGGTATCAGCTCTCGTGACAGTGAATATAGTGCACTTTTGAGCGCACCTTATAAAAAGTCATTGGAAATTAAGGAAGCCCACTTGGTATCCAATGCCAACGGTGAAGTGGATGAATACTTCACTGTAAACATCGAGGAAGGTAAAATCACTGGTTTCACCGTAAATTCTAAGGCAACTAACCCGACAGCTGCTGTTCCTTCTACATTGAAGATTACAGTTGTTGACATGTACAAGCACGAACGTGTTATCGAACTTGGCATGACTGTAAACAAACGCTAATCAATGTATTCCTAAATAAGTCCTTTATTATGGAGGACTTATTTAGAGAAACCTTGAAATAACATTAGAATCCCTGGCTTCTTTGAGGTCAGGGATTTTTTTAATCTTTAATTTTGCTTTCCTGCTTTCTTTTTCTAAATCCCCTCCAGAAATTTATTTTCCATCACTTTGCTTCCACACTTCCACCCACCTCCTGCATCCCCCTATCCATCGGCACTTGAACTGCTGTGGAAGCAACAAAAAAAGGTGGAAGCAAAATTTGCTTCCACCTACTCAAAACGCTATAGTTTTACCGTAACCTACTCGTCTCTACCATAATACCCCGTGCAAGGTACATAAATCGGTTGGTTCAGTTTTCCTGCATTCTCGAGCTTGCCTTCGCTGCGAAGCAGGCGAATATGAAGCTGTGCAGTAGAGCGCATCATTCCGCAGAGGCTCTGAAAATCACTGCGCGTAAGGAACTGATGCGTAGAGAAGTAGCTCGTCAGCCGCCTGTCAATCTCCTTGTCACTCAGCTTTTGGGAATGCTCATTCAGCCCCAGCGGTTTAGCTTTGATAGCGCCTATCTCATTCTTCAGTACCTGGTCGGCACGAAACTTGATGCCCTTCAGCTTAATCTTGGTGGTTTTACGTTTGGTCGCAGCGGTCACCGGCTCCGTGCTCGTCAGTACGGGATGAAAATAGCCGATACCGTCCAGATGCACCTGCCGCCCCTCGGCAAGGTCTTCCCCCATGACGTGCGACAAAGCATCCAGTACCGCCGAGACATCAGTCTCCGTCAACGAGCTGCGTTCCTGAATTCTGCGACGCAGTTCGTCGGTAGTGGTAGAGCCGTTCAAGCGGATGCGTGGATGAAGTATCTTTTCTTCCCGCTGTTTGTCTTTTGGTTCCGGAAGCTCATACCAATCAAATAAAATTGCCATAGTTCAATGTCTTTTAAGTTGTTATATAATAAGTTTGCGCCCTATGCGGAATAGGTGCGGGGGGCGTACTTCATCCGTAAAAGCTATGGAAAGAGAGACGCCTAACGGCCATGAACAACTCTGCTTACGGTCGTTAAGCGATTGCTTCATGGCCGTAAGCAGAGTTGTTCATGGTCGTTAGGCGTCATCTATTCCCTATACAAAAGTAGACAAACAAAGGGAGAAAAGCAAAGGAATGCCTATGTTTTAAAAAAGAAATCCAAAGGTTTCCGACACCACGCTGTATAGTTTGTGGAAGCAGGCATTTATTTAATAATTATTCTGCTGAATACTTGTTTTCCGCCTCCTGATGTCGTATCTTTACGAGAATTATATTTACCCAAACAAGCTGACAAACAGAATGAAAATTACCTTGATTAGAGCAGAAAAAGAGAGCGGAAAGGAAGCCCTCAGCACCCTGGAAGCGGATGCACTGATTAAAAAACTGAAAACCGAAACCAAAGCCGGACATGTATCGACCCTCCGGGCCATCCTTCCTCAACTGGAGGGCACTTGCGCCCAATACGAACATATAGACAAGTTGCCCCGCATCTATCCCGCCGTGGAATATAGCCGTACACAAGAGGGGGAACGGTGGATGAAGAACTATAACGGACTCGTACAACTGGAAGTAAACCGTCTGTCGGGCATTGCCGAAGCGGAATATGTAAAACAACAAGCCGCCCTGCTACCACAGACCTTTGCCGCTTTCTGCGGTTCCAGTGGACGGAGTGCCAAAATATGGGTATTGTTTGCCCTGCCCGACGGCACGACGCCGAAGCGGGAGAGCGATGCCACCTTGTTTCATGCCCACGCCTACCGTATGGCGGTGAAGTGCTACCAGCCCTTGCTGCCGTTTGCCATTACATTGAAAGAACCTTCCCTTACCCAGAGTTGCCGCATGACTCTGGACGGATATCCATACTACAATCCTGCCGCTGTACCTTTCTGCCTGGAACAGCCCCTCAGCATGCCCGAGGAAGAGAACTTCCGGCAACGAAAACTCGCAGAAAAGAACCCGCTGTTGCGGCTGCATCCGGACAGTAAAGCCTCGGACACCTTTGCCGTACTCTTCGAGTCGGCCCTTGGCCGTGCATTCCGCGGATTGGGCGGCTGGAAACGGGACGGGGATTTACGGATACTGCTGGTACCTCTGGCCGAACATTGTTTCAAGGCAGGCATTCCCGAAGAGGAAGTAGTCCGCCAGACATTGATGCACTATTACCGGGAAGCGGATGAATTCATTGTCCGTCAAACGATTCATAACCTATATCAAGAGCTTAAAGGCTTCGGGAAAAAGAGCAGTCTGACGCAAGAGCAGGAGAGCGTTTTCCGGCTGGAAGAGTTTATGGGCCGCCGGTATGAGTTTCGCTACAACACCGTTCTGGATGATTTGGAATACCGTCAGCGCGACTCCGTCCATTTCTATTTCAAGCCTGCTGACCAGCGTGCCCGCAGTACGGTCTCCATGAATGCCCTGAAGGAGGGTATCCGCGTATGGGACCGCGACATCAACCGTTTCCTTACTTCAGACTACGTGCCACTCTATAATCCCGTCGAAGAGTACCTTTACGACACCGGCCGCTGGGACGGGAAAGACCGCATCCGGGCGTTGGCCGACCTCGTTCCGTGCCACAATCCTCATTGGCAGGAGCTGTTCTACCGCTGGTTCCTGGGCATGGTGGCACACTGGCGTGGAATGGACCGGCAACACGGAAACAATACTTCTCCTCTGCTTGTCGGTTCTCAAGGGTTCCGGAAATCCACCTTTTGCCGCATTTTGCTGCCACCGGAGCTGCGTTTCGGCTATACGGACAGCATCGACTTCAAGAGCAGGCAGGAAGCGGAGCGCAGCCTGGGACGCTTTCTGCTCGTCAACATCGACGAGTTCGACCAAATCAGCATCAACCAGCAGGGTTTCTTGAAGCATCTGCTGCAGAAACCGGTTGCCAACCTGCGCAAACCCTACGGCAGCACCATCCGTGAGATGCGACGGTATGCCTCCTTCATAGGCACCAGCAATCAGAAGGACTTGTTGTCCGACCCCAGTGGCAGCCGCCGTTTCATCTGCATTGAGGTCACCGGTCCCATCGATACGAATGTCAGCATCAACTACCGCCAGCTCTATGCACAGGCTCTGAATGCCGTAGCCAAAGGTGAGCGCTACTGGCTGGATGATGCCGATGAAGCCATCTTGAAGCGGATGAACCGGGAATTTGAACAGCTCACCCCACTGGAACAACTCTTCCACAGCCATTTCCGCGCGGCAGAAGAGGATGAGGAGGGGCAATGGATGATGCCCATGCAGATTCTTTCCGCCTTGCAGACAAAGACGCGGGACCGTCTGGCAATCAACAAGGTTGCCGTATTCGGGCGGACGCTCAAGAAGCTTGAAATACCGAACAAGAAGTCACGGCAGGGGACACTGTATCATGTAATGCCGCTGGATTAAATGCTCTGCAGTAACCCGGCACAAGCATCCTCCAGAATGTCCAGCACATACTCAAAACCTTCGGAACCGCCGTAGTAGGGGTCCGGTACATGGTCGGCATGGGTAAACTTTGTACAGTATTCCGTCATGCGGTGTATCTTGCTCCATTCGGCGGTTGAAGGGGCGCGGTCTTTCAGGTCGTCGATGTTGCGGTCGTCCATACCGATAATCAGGTCGAAGTTGTAAAAATCCTCGGTACGTACGGGGCGCGAAAGATGCGTCAGATTGTATCCACGGCGGGCAGCATGGGCACGCATCCGGCTGTCCGGCAGTTCGCCCTGGTGATAAGACAGAATGCCTGCAGAATCGATTAAAAACTCATCCGCACGTCCGGCTTCTTCTACCAGATGCTTCATGACTCCCTCTGCCGAGGAGGAACGGCAAATGTTGCCGAGGCAAACGAAAAGTATCTTCTTCATATTTCTTTAGTTACGAGTTATTTACATCGGGTCTACATCATAATACACTATCAACGACTTGAAGCGGTCTTCCGCCACCATCTCCTTTTGCACCTGGACGAGCAGCTCGCGGGCACGTGCCATCGGGGCATTGGTTTCTATCTTCAAGATAATCTTTCGGATGAACAGGGTCTGTACGCGTGCTACGGGCGGCTTGTCCGGTCCCAGCACACGGTTGCCAAAGACGGTGCGGAGCTTGGCGGCCATAGTCTGTGCCATGAGGTCGAGCAGGGTCTCGTTCCGGTTCTTCAAGTAGACGTACACCAGGCGGTAGTAGGGCGGATAGTGGAACATCTGGCGTTCGGCAAGCTGCCCGCCTACCATGGCTTCGTAGTCGTTGGCAATGACTTGCGGGATGATGGGATGGTCGATGCTTTTGGTTTGTAGCACCACCCTGCCGCGCTTGTTCTTCCGTCCGGCGCGTCCGGCAACCTGCGCCATCAGCTGGAAGGCGCGCTCGTAGGCGCGGAAGTCGGGATAGTTCAGCATGGTGTCGGCATTGAGTATGCCCACAATGCTGACGTGGTCGAAGTCCAGACCCTTGGACACCATTTGCGTGCCTATCAGGATGTCCGTCTTGCCTTGCTGGAAATCGGAGATGATGCGCTCGTAGGCGGTACGGGTGCGGGTGGTGTCCAAGTCCATACGGGCTACGCGGGCGTCGGGGAAGAGGGCTTTGATGTCATCTTCTATTTTTTCCGTGCCGAAGCCGCGGTTGCGCAGGTCAGTGCCCTCGCAGGCGGGGCAGATGCGGGGCAGTTGGTAGGTGTAGCCACAGTAGTGGCAGGTCAGTTGGTTCAGCCCCTTATGGTAGGTGAGGCTGACGTCGCAGTTCTTGCACTTGGGTACCCAGCCGCAGGTGTTGCACTCTATCATGGGGGCGAAGCCGCGGCGGTTCTGAAAGAGGATGACTTGCTCTTTTTGTTCCAGCGCCTCGCGGATATATTGTAGGAGCAGTGGGGAGAACGGACCGTTCATCTTCTTCTTGCGGTGCAGCTCCTTGATGTCTACGGGGATAATCTCCGGCAGTTGTATCTCTTTATAGCGTTCTTTCAGTTCCACGAGGCCATACTTACCGGATGTGGCATTGTGCCAGGTCTCTACGGAAGGGGTTGCCGTGCCCAACAGAGTTTTGGCGCCATACATGGAGGCGAGTACAATGGCTGCATTGCGGGCATGATAGCGGGGAGCAGGGTCTTGCTGCTTGTAGGTGTTTTCGTGCTCCTCGTCCACAATCACAAGACCGAGGTTGCGGAAAGGAAGAAAGACGGAGGAGCGGACGCCGAGAATAATGTCATAGCCTGCTTCCGACAACTGCTTCTGCCAGATTTCTACCCGTTCCGCATCGGGGAACTTGGAGTGGTAGATGCCCAGACGGGAACCGAAAACGCGTTGCAGGCGCTCTGTGATTTGCGCAGTGAGGGCTATTTCGGGCAGGAGATAGAGCACTTGCTTTCCTTGCCGGATGGTTTCTTCTATCAGATGAATATAGACTTCGGTCTTGCCGCTTGCCGTGACACCATGTAGCAGGCAGACGTTCTTGCTTTGAAAATTCTCTAAGATGGAGTGATAAGCGCGTTGCTGGTGCTCGTTCAGCGGGTTGACGGGGATGACTTCTTTGAGGAGTGCTTTGTCTATGCGACCTATTTCCTGCTGGTAGACTTCGAATACACCACGGTCCACAAGACCGTTGAATACGGCAGGGGTGGCATAGGTGCGTTGCAGCAGTTCGGCTTTGGAGACTTCTTTTATATCTCGTCCGCTGAGGTAGCCGGAGAGTTCCAGATATTTCATCAGCAGGTCCAGTTGCTTGGGGGCACGGCGCTGCAACTCGTCGAAGAAGATGTGCAGGCGGTGTTCGTTGCGGGCGGCGGCGGTGAGGCGTACACGGGTTTCGGTCTTAGGCTTGTAGGTGCGGCGCAATTCTTCCTTTACGAAGATGGCCTCTTTGTCGAGCAGTGACTTGATGACAGAAAGTATGTTCTTGATGCCGGTCTCCTTCTCCAGTTTCGTCACGCATTGCTCCGGGTCGGCAGAGAGCATATCCAGTATCTTCTGTTCCTTCTCCGGCAGGCAGACATCGGATTCGAAATCGGGGTTGTACTCTACGATTGTTTCGCTTTCCAGCTTCAAGCCAGAGGGTAAGGCGGCTTTGTAGACGTCTCCTTGCGTGCAGAGATAGTAATCGGAGAGCCATTCCCAGAACTTGAACTGCCGCGGAAGCAGTATCGGGCAGGCATCCAGCAAAGCAGACACTTCCTTTACTTCGTATCCGGTGGGGGCACAATAGTGCACGTTACGCACGATGGCCGTATAGTATTTCTTCCGCCCGAATGGTACTACCACCCGGCAACCGGTTTGCACTTCATCCGCCCACTCGTCGGGCAGGGAGTAGGTGAAGCAGCTGTGCAAGGGCAAAGGCAATATGACGTCGGCGAACTTTTTCATCGTGGGGACAAAGATAGTGGAAAGTGGAGGGAGAATGAAATGAACGGGGCATTTTTTATGCTGAGGAGAGGAGGAGGCTGTTGTGGATTTGGATGAAGATAAGGGAGGGGTATATGGGTATTGCAGATTTTATGGGTAGGATGGGTGTAGAAGTATGGGAAACTGGTGTAAGCGTTTTATAAGTTTTGTTCGATGTATTAAAATAAGAGTGAGTTAGTTATGGTAAAACTATGGCGTTTTGAGTAGGTGGGAGCAAATTTTGCTTCCACCTTTTGGAGTTGCTTCCACAGCGGGGTAAATGCCGATGGACAGGGGGATGCAGGAGGTGGGCGGAAGTGTGGAAGCAAAGTGAGGAGAAAAAAAGTTTCTGGAGAAAAAAGGAGAAATTTAAGATGGATTTTCAAATGAACAGGTAGAATCTACAGGAATCCAAGTCATACCTTCATGCCGATAAACTGGAAGTACATACAGAGATTCAATATACTTTCTCCTTCCTTCCCTTTGCCAATATTTTAGTTCATCCATGATGATTGGATCATTAAAAAATAAAACGACCGGCGAAGTGGATGATTCTATCTGATATTTCTTTAGCAACTGCTGAAATTCTCCATCTGACAATACTGAGTAATAGATAGATTTACACCTAATTAGAGCAGTCAATGAAAATACTCTATTTGATATTATGGACTTAGTCTTTCCAATCAAACTATCATCAAGGAATAATTTCTTTCCTTGTTGGTTCATTGAAAAAATTGTTTGCGACGCATTTTTGTCATGCCTGAAAAATATCTTTTTAACATTCCTCATACTATTCAAATCAGCATTGTGTGACATTTTCAGAGCAAAGCCATTTTGAGCTCCCGGGCGATTAAAAAAATTCAGTCCTATTGGCTCCATTTTATAACTATTTAACTCGGAATCGTCCGTATAAATATAAAATACACCATATAGCTGCTGGGATTCATCGATTGGGCTGTAGATATCGTTCACTGCATCATACGAAGTTGTAGCAAAAAACGCACTTGTCCACTTATCGTTGGTGAAGTCTAATAAATTTGTAGAAATACCATAATGTTGCGCCAAACCTTCGTAATTAATTGACAATTTTATAGGGGCTTTTATTTCACGATGGCGCAATGTATTAAACATCAAATCATTTATTACAGGATGGGATTCCAATAATAATTTAAACTCCTGAAACTGCAAATTAGAAAGCAATCGTTTTTCTTCTGTATCTTCTCTATATAAAGAAGGTCTACATGAGTCATAATATACACTTTGTCCTCTAAAGTAAGTACCATGCCATTTTCCCATCGGGACTAAAACCGATTCATTAGATTCTGTTTCTTTTATCATAACGAAATATGTCCCAGGGCGGATAGATCTATTTAATATTGTTCGACGCAGGGGGCTAAATGAACTTATCTTTTCTTCTTCTGTTTCCGCAATAGCCTCAACAATATCGATAATTGTAGGATAGGCAGATATATTTGACGGGGTCGGTAACTCCTGATAAGCTGGATTTGTTAATACATCTTTCATGGCTTGTCTATTTTATGAGGTTCATTCAAATGAACAAGATTTCTGATTATTTCATGAGCCTGATTTGTTTTTTCTAATTTCAAATACACAAAACAACGCTTAACAGCCGCTTGATAAATCAAAAATAAATCTCTGCAATCAACAGCCAAATCTTCTGCTTCCCTGAAACAGTCAATAGCAATATAATACTTCTCATTAAACAAATGAATACATCCTATGCGATATAAAGATTCAGACTCCAATGATTTATTATAGATTTTCTTTGCATAATGTATAACCTCATTAAGATATGACAACGCTTGTTCATAATCTTGTAACTCATAAAAATATATTGAGATAAACCGTGCAGCCTTTGCTGCACCCTCATAATCATCATTCTTTTTTGCTAAAGAAAATGTATCAAAAAAAGCAGATAATCCTTCCGATTTACTACCTAATCGCATCAAGCATAATGCTTTTTCTAAAAATCCGGTATAATTATATTTATAAGATTTATCTTGCGCTATCAAAGCTTCGAAATAACATAAAGCCTCTGCGTCCTTTTTTAACAAAATCAGTAATTGGGCAATATAATTATTAATATAATTAATCGCTTCTTGATTCTTCACTAATGGCAATGCTGCCTCTAAATCTTTTATTAAAAACTCAGCTTCAATCTTATTTTGTGACCGAAGCACTGTTTCTACTCTATCCAACAAGACGTTTATCTCTTCCACATTCATATTTGATAGTATTAAGTGTTAACATTGCAATGTTATAATAACGTTGCGATAAAGATAAGAAAATATACAAATAAAGACAAGAAAAAGTTATGTCAAAATACTGGCACAACCTTTTTTATGTTTCTATAATTGTGAACTTTGTCAAGTAAGGCTGTCTTTGTTAAGTAGATGGCAGAAAATAATTATGTGCACCTACTTACTACAACTAAAGTTTCCTACCCCTCCTTAAATAGCTTGAAGAGGGGTGGATTATCTTCCAAGCTGCATGTATTCAGTGTTTTTTATAATAGAGACATCAATTGAACATTGGTCGCTTCTTTAACACTTGGAATCTTTTCTCCGCAATGTTTACTTTCGGTGCTTTGATGCAGCTTTTACAAGAAATACATTTAACGAAAACAAGACAGAAAACAGAATTAACTGATTAATGGATTTTGTGCCGAACACTGGGTGTGAGTAAGTAGGTTACGGTAAGACTTAGACGTTTTAAGCAGGTGGAAGTGTGGAAGCAAAGTGAGGAGAAAAAAGTTTCTGGAGAAAAAAAGGAGGATGTTCCCATAGAACATCCTCCTTTTGATTTTATAATTGTCTATTCAGACAATTTTCTACTACTCGGATTATCTAGTAGCTTGTTTACGTGTGATAGTTACGTTGTATGCATACTCACTAGTACCCCAGTCGTGAACGAACTGCAGAACCACATTTACTGTATGAGTAAACTCAGTACCTGTCGGGAGTGCAATACAAGTCAGCTTACCAGTTGTAGAATCTACCTTGAAGTATTCATCTTTGTCTGTTCCGTTGGACATAATGTAGCGGAGACCGGTTGTAACAGACTTCTTGTACAAAGCAGCACGAGTAGTGACTTCTTCAGCATTGAATGTAATTCCATTGAATGTAACAACTTTCTCACCTGCATAGTCTTTCAATATCAGATTCTTCCAGAAGTCTTCAGCCTTAGTCTTAGTGCCAGCTACAGAATTTTCAATCAATTGCTTCAAAGTAATTTCTGTATCCTTGGCCAAGTTCGGATCGTTGAATGCTTTCAGTGCAGCACCACCGGTGAAATCTGCTATCGGACGAGCTACAGTCCATAATTCTTCTGCATCAGGTTTACGGTTCTTGTCAGTAGCATCGTAACCATTTGCATCATAAATATCAACTTTCAGATTGCCAACCTTCTTGATATCAATCGGAGCAGTGAATGCTATTCTCCATTCTCCATTTGTACCTTCTTCAACTACCAATTGGTTGTTCTTCATCAATTCTTGTACAAATGCATTCTGCTTGTCTTTATTCAATTCGAATACAGCCTTAGCGTCAGCAGGAGTGACATTGTACATCTTGGCAAAGTTCTCAGACTTGATACCGAAGTTACCATTAGCAGCATCACTCCAGTCACCAATGATTGTACGTGTATTGTATGCATCCTTGATAGAAACAGCAAATGTGCGATTTACAGAAACTTTATTCAGAGTCAACATAAAGAATTTCTTGTCATAGTAGTTGTCAACTGCATAAGGAGCACCATTTTTCCAGCCACCATTCCAAACAGAAACATCTTGGTTGTCGCTAACTCTTTCAGCCGTAGGTGATACATAAAGAGTTGTCTCTGCCAATTCTACCTTTGGCCCTACAACCAGGAATAAAGAGTCTTTGTCTGCATTGTCACCACCGTTTCTGTAGTACAGGTAGATATCTCCTGCGCCAACATTCAAATTATCAGAATTCAAGGCAGAACCAACATTCTGCATGTATGCTTTACCGTCTGTCTTAGAAAGTTGCGTGTATGCTTTTGTTTTAGTATCGTATATAAAGAGAGGTAACAGATGATTTGCAGCTGCGTTATTGTTACCAGCCACAAGGTCGCGTCCACCAATTTCAGACTCAAACTTACGAACATTCAATGCAATGACAGTTTCTTTGCTGGCATTATAATTCATTGTCAGAGTACCTTCGTTCGGAACCAGCTCAATAGAATCATATGTATATGGGTCTTCAGTCTTACGAATAGCTTGAATAGGGAATGTATTTTCAAATACATAGTCAGCAACACCTTCAACTTGTGACTTCACAGTTGTTGTAAGTTTTATTGCTGCATATTCATAAATGGCAGATGCTTGATATTGTTCTTTTACAGAAAGAATACCATCGTTGATTTGGAAGATACCTTGTTTGGATTTTATTTCCTTGCCATTCAACATGAATTTAGTATCGTTTGGCAACAACTCAAATTTCTGAGTATACTCAAGACCTATTTCAGACAATTCCGGTGTACCGGCTAAGTTAGACATATAGGCATTGATAGAGTCATTCAAATTATAGGATTCATTATAAATAAATGAATCTTTCTTGGGATGCTTTTCATCATAGGCACCAGGTAAATCAAAAGGCCAGCCGTTCTCAGCTCTGTGAGAGTGGGCTGCAAAAATCCAGTCTGTATTTACCCAACTTGATTTGATGCTAAAATAGTCAGAAGAAGAAGTGTATTGCTTATACATGGTGACATCCAAAGAAGACATATACATTTGTCCATCTACGATATTTTCCTTAGCAATCATCTTCACTGACAGAATACCATTATTCAATTCAGGAGTTCCTTTCACACTCCAAACCGGAGTATCAACAGCACGTGTTTTATAAGAATCAGAGAAGAAGTATTCAGCATCTGTTTGACTATATTGATTAGGCCAAACTTTAAATTCAGCGACACCCGGTATGGCAGCAAACAATTTGAATTCTTTGGCAGATTTGTCATAAGAATAGAGTTGATAAGCATTAACATCTGCTTTTTCACCTAAACCGGTTACAACATCTACCAGACGGAAAGGCTCTTGAGAATTTTCCGGATCGAGTATTGGGTTGTTTTTCCAGTTTTCGCTATTGTATTCTTCATCTTCTCTGGTTGCCTTTCTGTATTCCCACCCAGAGCCATCAGCCTTTTTGAACCAATTATAAATATCTAATTTAGCAACCTCAGAGCTACCAACAGTTGAATTATCCGCATAGGGCTTTCTGAAAGCAATGCTCTGTAAACCGTTGAAAGCAGAGCCTTCCATTAACAAAGTATATGACTGACCGCCAATAGTAACCTGCATGGTTCCATCCTTTTCATTGTAAATCATTGAAGGAACGTTAGCATTGTATTTGAATGAAGTCTTATACTCTCCAATGCAGATATAACCCTCTTCGTCTACCTTCACGTAGTTTCCGATAGCTGCTTCAACATCGGCCTCCGAACCTGCAGCCTTGATTTTCTCGCCTGCGTCATTCAGCACATATTCGTAGGTTGCACCTTCGTCTACGCTAATCATCCAGTAGCTCTCGGCATCTACCTTGAACTTCGGAACGATTGTAGCCCCGGTTTCACCCTTCGGGCCTTGAATACCCTGAAGTCCTTGCTCACCTTTTTCGCCTTGAGCACCATTCTTGATAGTTAAAGTTTCGCCACCGGTAAAAGTTAGTAAATAACCACCCTCAACAGGAGCATAACTTTCGATGAATTTCTTGCCATTGATTGCAGCAAGGATGTCATCAATCTGTTTTTTGTTTGCATCGATCTGCTCCTGCAAGCCATCGATGTCATCATCATAGTCCTTACAAGAAACAAATGTACTTGTGGAGCCAACCATTAAAGCTCCAAACAAGATTGCACTTAGAAACTTTTTGTTCATAATTGAAAACTTTAAATTTATAAATTTAAAAAAATAAAAAGTGAATAATCTCTCATTTTGAATCCCTTTCGCATACTTCTTTTGTTACTAAGTATTCCGTTACTTCGCAGGTAATGAAATCTTGTTAATTTCGTTAATAATCAGGGAATAAGGATGAAATAGACCGGTTTTGTTTGGAATAGTAAAAATCAGTCCGTTGGGATATTGGAAAGAGGATTGGAAGTCCAGAAAGATGACAGTGGGAAAGGGATGAAATGAGGCTTTCAAAAAATGAAAGTATGTATTTTTCAGTTCAAAAGGTTGAATGACAGTCCATTGATAGCACCGATGGGAGCTCCGTAAAGACAACACCATTCCGTTCCTCAAAACTCATTTTGAAGATTCCGGAAAATGCGCAACAAATCTATTCTATCCTATCAAAAGAAGTAACGTCTTTTATACTGTACACGCTCCGCTTCTTACAAAAGAAATTACCCTCTGGTTGGCCTCGTCAATCTTTCTGTTGCTGAAAGGCTTCAGATAGGTTTCTGTCACCGTGATGGAGGAGTGCCCCATGGCTTCCGAAATGATACCCGGATGAATTTCACAATGATAAGCCATTGTGGCCCAGGTATGTCTTGCCGCATAGGTACTCAGTGCCGACTTCATGCCCAGACACTGCCGCAGTACAGCCAGCCGCTGGTTGAATCCCCTGAGTGCCGACTGGTATTCCCGGTATGCCGCTTCGGTGCCTTCCTCGCTGTGCAGTATGGGAAATAGATAAGGCGAATCCTGATTCCTGCTGGCCATCAGACGTATCATCTGCATGGCTTCGGGGGTAAGCGCCACTGTCAAGGCGCGTCCCGTTTTTCGGCGGCGGTACGATAGTGTATTGCCTTGCAAATCCCTCTTGTGCAGATAGGCCAAATCGACGAACGGAATGCCTCGCAGCATGAACATGAGTACAAAGAATATCCTGGTTTTCTGCAGGTTATTGGGAAATGCCTTTTCCTGCATCCCCATTTCCGTTTCGCGTACCAGATAGCTGATATCCGATGTTTCCAAAGCCTTCTTCCTATCGGCCCGTGTACCCGTATATACATGTTCGAAGAGCCGGGGAGTATAGCGTACGCACTTCATATCCACAGCCCTGTTGTAGGTGGAGCGGATTGTCTTAATGTAAGTAGATACCGTATTCCAGCTGCAGTTCCTGTGTCGCAGGTGGTTTTCGAAGCGTTTGAGTACCGTAGGGCTTAACTTCCGCAGAGGCAGCGCCTGGTAGTTGGTGAATGCGGAGAACGCATTTGAGGAGGCCTGGTAGATGTGTGCCGTTCCCCATCTCCCGCTTTCCCGAAGTTCTTCAACGATTGTCGAGAACATCTCCTGTAAGGTAATTTCATTCTTTCTCATTTCGAAATAATTTATAAAAGATTTATCTTGCAATTATATACAATTGAGAGGAGAAATAAAAAAAAGAATGCTCTCCCATTGAATACTTTTGTTATATCGGACTAAATATTTTATAATAACAGTTGGATATGATAAAGTAAATTATGAGTGTAGCAAATTAGAATAAAATCAACCTATTACTTTTATTGGAACTTGTACTTGAAACTAATGAGATTTAATTTGTTTGGCATGATTCTAAATTTTGTCCCGAAATAGTGCAAAGATAATCGTTTTTTGATTACTTTTGCACCAAAAAGGACGGATATGTCAATTCGAGAATGGATAAGAGAATTAGAAATTGGGGGAACACCTACATTTTCCTTTAGTACTGTAAGACGATTTTTCCCCAATATAACAGAACAATCTATCAAAAATGATTTGTTCCGCCTTTCTACGCAAAAAATCATAGTACCTGTATATCGAGGGTTCTATGTAATTATGCCCCCCCAATATGCGGCAAAAGGTATTATTCCTCCTATATACTACATTGACCAACTGATGTCTTATTTGGATAAGCCCTATTATATAAGTCTTCTCAATGCAGCAGAGCTTCTCGGTTCAGCTCATCAACGTCCACAGAGGTTTTCTGTCACAACAATCTTGCCTAAGTCCTCAGTATCTCCTACAAAGAATAATCTGTTGGTGTGGAATTATAGAAACAAAATGCCTTCTGAGTTTCTTCTAACAAGAAATTCAGAAACGGGTACCATATACTATTCGAATGCAGAGCTGACGGCTGTAGATCTTGTACAATATGAACAACATATTGGTGGCTTGTCACGTGCGGCAACCATACTGGAAGAATTGTCGGAATTGATAGACTTTTCGAAGATTTCAGAATCTTTGTTTGCATACACCTCTTTAGCGGCAATTCAGCGGCTTGGATTCATTTTAGATGTAGTGCTGCAAGAAGAACAACGAGCCAATGATTTATATGATTTGTTATGCAAATACACCAGAACGTTCAAATACGTATTCCTCAGCACGCGCCATAGTGCTGATGTCCAGGAGAAGAATACGCGCTGGAAGATAAAAATAAATACAAATATAGAAGTTGATGACATATGATTAACAGAGCCTCTATCATACAATGGAGTAAGCAGGTGCCGTGGAATGATAATGCGCAAATCGAGCAGGATTTAATCATCTCACGTGCATTGGTTGCCATTTTTAGTGATGAATTCCTTTCTTCACAGTTAGCCTTTCGTGGAGGAACGGCATTACACAAACTTTATCTTTCTCCACAGCCACGCTATAGTGAAGACATTGATTTAGTACAAATAAATCCGGGACCAATCAAGCCCATTATGTTCAGATTAGGAGAAGTATTGGACTTTTTACCGAATCGTGTTACTAAACAGAAACGCTATAATAATACAATGCTGTTCAGAATGGAATCAGAGTTTCCGCCAACAATCCAGATAAGATTGAAGATTGAAATTAATTGCTTTGAGCACTTCAATGAGCTGGGATTGGTAAAGATTCCTTTTATAGTTGAGAATAGTTGGTTCACGGGAGAATGTGAGATTACAACCTATCGGCTTAATGAACTTCTGGGCACGAAACTGAGAGCATTATACCAACGTAAAAAAGGGCGTGACTTATTTGACTTATATGTAGCATTGACAAAAGCAGAAGTTGATGTAAACGAACTCATGCGCTGCTATCATCGCTACATGAGTTTTGCAGTTCAGCAACCTCCCACATACAAACAATTCGTTGCTAATATGGAAGAAAAGATGGTTGATCCGGATTTTCTGGGTGATACTCAATTGCTTCTTCGTCCAGATGAGCCTTTTGACCCTATTGAAGGCTATAAAGCTGTTAAAGAACGGCTGATAGAAAACATGCAATAGTAATTCTATGGAAAGGAGGATGTTTATTCAGAAACATCCTCCAACCTATTAATTGCTACCTCGTTTATTCGGATTCGATGGTCAGATACCAGTCTGCGTTATACTTCACCGGACAGAATCTGAGGCTGGTATAAGCAGCAGGCTTATTGTCCGCTGCATCTTCTTCAGCAAATTTCACCCTGAATTTCACTTCATTTCCGGTGTACTGAGAAAAACCGAAGCTTTCCAGAGTATAATCCAATACAGGGAAAAGCTTGAATCGTCTTGCCATGTTCACTTTCTGTTCGTTACTGATTGGCATCAGAGTATCATTCCGTGTAACATACATCATTTCCAATGCGGCTTCTGTTCTGCCTTCTTGCAGAGCGTCCATACACGAAGAAGCTAATTTCAAGACAACAGCCGTATCTTGGGAACTAATATTATAAACGTCTTCTGTTACACTCGCTTTTCTATTGGTACATGAATTCATACCGATAAGAACAGTCGCAATAAATAGCGTGAGATTTATTACTCTTTTTTTCATTGTATTCCTATTTATAAAGAGAGGAGCATGCCCTTATGAACACACTCCTCTTTCATTAGTATAGTATAATGTAACTATTTACATCATTAATTGTTGCCGATAGTGTTTTTAACCACACAGTCTACCCACACTTTCTGGATAACGCCCCAATCGTAAGTGAACTCAACCGGAATACGTACCTTGAAAGTACCTACGTTGTTACCGTTGTTCTCATACTTGATTTGTCCCATAGCTGCCTTGATAGCATCGTAAGTTGCTTCCGTACCAGCAGATTGCTTGTTGTAAGCAGCGAAACTAACAGTTACACCAGTACCAGTCACATCTACGCCAGATGGATTCAATTGAGAGAACTTAACTTTTGTTGACACCTGAGACAACAACTTGTTGTTGATATCGTGACCGTTCATATCAGTAGTGATCTTATCAATCAGCACCTTAACTTGTTTTACATTATAATATGCAAACAACCAAGCGTTTGAGTAGTCCACCGGATCAGCATCAAAGTCAACAAACTTCTTATCACGCCAGTCGGAGAAGTGGAACAAGTCTGCGATATTCAATTTAGAACCATTTGCCTCGGCATCAGTAAACTCACCGTCTTCTACCGGGTTGGCATCAATAGGACGCAAGAACTTGGCAGGATATACACTGTTCTGCGTAGCCATTGCTATAGCACACGGAGTATAAGGTACAACACCGATTTGTGCAACCAACTGTGCATTGGAGTGACCATAATAGTTCAACAAGAATTCAGATGTAGAATTCTGCTTGTATGTAATCTTACCTGTTGCTTGATTAATTTCTGCAATTTCTACTTTGGCTGCACGGGTCTTTCCTGCATACAGTTTTGTATTCGTATAGACACCCTGATCTGATTTTAATGCATATTCCAATGTATTGTCATAGCTTGCATCATATTGTTTTGCGAAGATATCTGTCGCCTTTGTATTATCAACATACAAGAAATAACCAGGTTTAGCTAATGTTCCAGTTGCAGGTAATTCGTACTCGTCGTTAGTAGCTGCAAAGAAGTACTTGTAACCACCGGCTGCACTATTGACAGCTTGTTTAGCAAATATAGCATCTGTATAAGAAGCAAAACCTGCAGTCGGACCAAATTGAGGTTTGTTGGCATCACCTACTACTTCCCATACCTGATCAAGTTCAACTACATACTGCAATGTGTTACCGCCATCCTTCGGATAAGCCACATTCAAACGAGTAGTTGTACCATTTTCGTACCAGTATTCAGCAATCTTGGTCTTAACAGCACCTACCGGCTTCAGAACAGTGGCCTTCAATGGCATGTAAATCGGAGCATTTGCTGTTTCGCCCTGCTTACTTTCATATCTTACGTAGATAGTCTTTGAGTGAGAATCGCTTTCTTGATAAATACGTTGCATATCACTTATTGACAGAGTCCAACGCAAAATTGTATTGGTAGTTCCGTGAGGATCTGCAACTTCCTCAACTTCTCCGTAAATCTTCTTGGCATCTGTGATAGCCTTCCATTCGTTACTGCTTGTCAATTCAAATTGTGTACCAACAGAATTATTCTGAGTAAATTTGTAGAGAGCATCAAATTCGTCTTTGGATTGAGTAGCGGTATTCTCAAGCAACTGATAAGAGATTTCAGCCCAAGTCAAATCCAGCTTAACTCCGTCGCATCCGAATTTAGCGTCTTTCGGGAATTCGTCCGTAATCTTATAACCGGCTTCTTTGATGATTTGCAATTTGATGTAACCAACCAAAACAACACGGTCTTGATTATCAAGTACGCGAACACGGATCAACGGGCGTTTTCCTACAGAAGAGATTCCTTGTTGATTCAATGTTTCACCCTTTTCATTTACGATAGAAGGAGTGATGACACCACTTGTAATGTCTTGTTGTACATATTTGCTGTCAGAAGTCACATTATTACCGGTCTTATACTGAATTAAAGCAAAGTCATACTTCAAACCGAATTTGGCTTCTGCACCGTAAGGCCAAATTTTATGTGTACCTTTATTCTTTGTTTCAGTGTTCCAATCATAATGGGTGGCCAATACCTTTTTTAAGTCAATGGACTCATCGTATGCCACTTGCAAAGTTGGAGCATGTGTGATTGCATCTTTTACGCTAGTCCATAATTCATCAGGGTTATTAGCTGTAGAACATTCAACGGCAGTATTGACACGACCATCAACAAGGTCATTGCTCTTGTAAGCAATAGCCATAGGAGTTACCTCAGAAATGTACGCCATTGCGTAATCAGAAGTAATGGTAGTGTCTTTGTCAGCCTTCTTTACATTGGCGGACAGAGCAAAAATAGAAGCTTCTCCCTTTTCAGCGTTATCGTATTTCTTGTCATAGATAACAGTCTTATCAAGAGAATATCCTACACTGATAAATCCGTCTTTCTTTTGCTCCATGTTTTCAACCTTAAATTTCAACTTGGAGTCATTTGCACGTGTAATGTATTCTGTTTCTCTTGAGACAAAGCTAAGATCAGCCAACTTATCAATCAATGCACTTGAAGGATTCATGTGATACTTAACTGTATCAATCGGAGCAAATACATCTTTTTTGTCATCTACATAGTTCCAATTTGCCACAGGTTCTGTAATTACACATTTTACGGCCGGCGAGTGCTCGTCATTAAACTCTATTTCAGTAGTAGTAGAAGTTTTCTTATACGTATAGCGCATCGCTTCATATTCAGTAGCCTCAATACCGCCTACATACAGCTCGGGATAGAATACTAAACTTCTTAATTCTTTAGTAAGCAGAGTTACTAAACCATCATTGATACTGCTAATTTGGGCAGCAATAGCGGTAACTTTGTCATCTATGGCTTTTACATCAGCTGTAGTTGCCACGTCTTCCATTGCTTTGTTGATAGCTGTAATTGCAACATTGATTTTGTCAATTTCTTCAGCATTAGCATCGATTAGCTCTTTGTACTTTTCAACAGCAACCATTTGAATCTTTAACTGAGCAATGGCAGCTGCATTAGCATCTACTGTACCTGAAATTGTAGCCAAATTTGTTTCGATGGCAGAAATTTGAGTCTTTAATGCATCTAATGCCTCTTGGCTTGGAGCATCTTTCAACATCTCATTAACCTTGTCAACCGCAGCCTGTATAGCTTCTGCTTTTGCAGTGGCAGCAGCTTCTTTGGCAGCATCAGCAGCAGACTTGGCAGCAGCGATATCAGACTTAGCGGCATCCAAAGCAGATTGCAAAGTCGTAAGCTGTGTGTTCAAGTCACTGGTCTTCTTGTCCAGGTTTTCGATGTCATCATCATAGTCCTTACAAGAAGTGAACGTTCCTGCAGTGCCAACCATTAAGGCGCTGAACAGGATTACACTTAGAAACTTTTTGTTCATAATTGAAAACTTTAAATTTATAAATTTAAAAAAATAAAAAGTGAATAATCTCTCATTTTGAATCCCTTTCGCATACTTCTTTTGTTACTAAGTATTCCGTTACTTCGCAGGTAATGAAATCTTGTTAATTTCGTTAATAATCAGGGAATAAGGATGAAATAGACCGGTTTTGTTTGGAATAGTAAAAATCAGTCCGTTGGGATATTGGAAAGAGGATTGGAAGTCCAGAAAGATGACAGTGGGAAAGGGATGAAATGAGGCTTTCAAAAAATGAAAGTATGTATTTTTCAGTTCAAAAGGTTGAATGACAGTCCATTGATAGCACCGATGGGAGCTCCGTAAAGACAACACCATTCCGTTCCTCAAAACTCATTTTGAAGATTCCGGAAAATGCGCAACAAATCTATTCTATCCTATCAAAAGAAGTAACGTCTTTTATACTGTACACGCTCCGCTTCTTACAAAAGAAATTACCCTCTGGTTGGCCTCGTCAATCTTTCTGTTGCTGAAAGGCTTCAGATAGGTTTCCGTCACCGTGATGGAGGAGTGTCCCATGGCTTCCGATATGATTCCGGGGTGTATCTCGCAATGGTAAGCCATTGTGGCCCAGGTGTGTCTGGCTGCATAGGTACTGAGTGCCGACTGCATTCCCAGGCACTGCCTGAGTACTGCCAGCCGCTGGTTGAATCCCCTGAGTGCCGACTGGTATTCCCGGTATGCGGCTTCCGTGCCTTCCTCGCTCTGCAGGATGGGAAACAGATAGGGGGAGTCGGGGTTCCTGTTCGCCACCATCCTGACCATCTGCATGGCTTCGGGTGTGAGTGACACGGTCAGCGCCCGTCCTGTCTTCCGCCTTCTGTAAGACAGCACATTCCCCTGCAGGTCCCTTTTGTGCAGGTACGCCAGGTCTACGAAGGGTATGCCCCTGAGCATGAACATGAGTACGAAGAAAATCCTTGTTCTCTGCTGTGTGTTTGGGAGCGTCCCTCCTTGCAGGCTCCTTTCCGTCTCCCTTACCAGGCTGCTGATGTCGGATGCTTCGAGCGCCTTCTTCCTGTCCGCCCGTGTGCCGGTATATACATGCTCGAACAGTCTGGGTACATACCGTATGTACTTTCTGTCCACCGCCCGGTTATACACCGAGCGTACCGTCTTGATGTAGGTGGATACGGTGTTCCAACTGCAGTTCCTCTGCCTGAGGAAGTTTTCGAATCTCTTCAGTACGGTCGGGCTCAGCCTGCGCATGGGCATCGGTTGCCATTTGGTGAATGCCGAGAATGCATTCACCGCTGACTGGTAGATGTGTGCCGTCCCCCACCTGCCGCCTTCCCGGAGTTCCCCGATGACTGAGGAGAACATCTCTTGTAAGGTAATTTCATTTCTATTCATTTCCAATTTATTTATAAAAGGTTTATTCTGCAATATAAATAAATTAGATGAATATAAGGGAGACGAATATATTTCTTATATTTGCGAGAAACTTCGCATTGAAAATTGCAATACGAATACACCATACTGACTATACTCATTGGTGGAATTAAATAATTGAACACTATATGTCACTGCCAATAAACATAGAAGACCTGCTGCATCGTAATAAAGTGGAAAGTAATCGGGTGGAGTTCAAAAAAGGTTGGAATCCTGCGAGTATATACCATACTATTTGTGCTTTTGCCAATGATTTGGATAATCTTGGGGGAGGTTATATCATTGTAGGTGTAGAAGAAGAAAACGGTATGCCCAAACGTCCTGTTGCCGGTGTGCCGACTGAACAGTTGGATAAGATACAGCTGCAGATGGTGGGTTTCAATAATCTGTTTGCCCCATATTATCTGCCACGCATTTCTGTTGAAGAAGTGGATGGAAGAAACCTTGTAGTAATATGGGCACCTACAGGTGTCAATCGTCCGTATTCAATCCGTATGGATGTGACGAATGGCAATGATAAGCGAGAAGCTTTTTATATACGTTCTGGTACGAGTAGTATTGTTGCTAAAGGTGAGGTACTCGATGAATTGCGGGATATGGCAAGCCGTGTGCCTTTTGATGGGCGTGGCAATCCTGATATCAAAGAAGAGGATATTGATTATGTATTGATTCGTGAGTATCTGCAAGAGGTAAGAAGTCGAATGGTGGGTGAATTGAAACACCTTGACACAATGGATCTGCTTGAACGGCTGGACTTGCTGATTGGACCTACAGAGAATCGGATGATAAAGAACGTGGCTGCCATGATGTTTAGTAACCACCCCGAAAAGTTCTTTCCATATACACAAATATCCATTGTGGTTTTCCCTGAAGGTAAGATACAGAACCCCAACCGCTTTTCAGAAAAGACGTTCAAAGGCTCTGTTCCAACAATCATTAGAGGAGCGATGCAATATTTAAAAGACGTTGTCATAACAGAATATGTCTCGAAACCGAAAGATAGGATGCGGTCGGAACGGTGGTTCAATTATCCGTATCAGGCACTTGAGGAGAGTGTTGTCAATGCGATGTATCATCGCGATTATCAGGAACAGCAAGAAGTGGAGATAACCGTAGAACCGGAAGGGATAAGAATATTAAGCCTTTCAGGACCGGACCGCTCTATATCAAACGAAGCTTTGCGAGAATGTAAAAGTCTTCATTCACGTCGATATAGGAATAATCGCCTGGGCGATTTCTTGAAAGAACTGGACTTGACAGAAGGTCGCTGCACTGGAATTCCTACAATACAAGATGAGTTGGCTAAAAACGGTTCACCACGTGCTTCTATCGAAACCGATGAGGAACGCAGTTACTTCCTCATGTTCATACCCGTACATGAAGGATGCGGCAATGTAGTCAGAATGAAGGACGATACCGGAACATCACTGAGTAATATGGGGCAGGATGAAACTAATGTTGCCCAAAGATTGCCCAAAGATTGCCCAAAGATTGCCCAAAGTACATTGGAAGCAATTATACAAGATCCATATATAACCATTGGACAGTTGAGTGAAGTGCTAAAACTTTCTGAGAGAACAATAAAAAATAGAATAGCGCTGCTTAAACGGGAGGGGCTGATAACTCGGATTGGCAGTAGAACATCGGGGTACTGGGAAGTTGTTTAATAACGTGTAATAGTCAAGACTTGTTCTGACAGTTGGTTTATTATCGGACAAAAAAAACTGTCAGCTGTTTGTTGCGAAGTTACGCAACTTTTTTCACTCTCACAACCGAATGAAGTTTTATCAGCCTCATTCGGTTTCATTGTTTCCTGATTTTGGAGTAAGTATCGATGACGGTCTGCTGATAAATGTGTCCGACACCTTTGATGTATCCGACATAATAAGTATCTTGGGCGGCAAGAAAACCGGGATGACAGGTTTCTATTGGCTTGGAATTACAGAAAAGAGATACCTTTTGAATTCCTTTTGACGAAAAATTCCGAAACAAGTATATATTACTCTAATGCGCAATTGACAGTTGTGGACCTCGTGCATGAACAGCATATCGGTGGTTTATCACGTGCTGCAACTATATTGGAAGAACTGTCTGAGTTGATACACTTTTCAGACACTTCGGATTCTTTGTTCTCATATACCTCCTTAGCGGTAATTCAACGGCTTGGGTTTATTCTGGATGTGGTACTGCAGGAAGGGAAGCAAGCTGATGATTTATATGACCTATTGTGCAAATGTACAAAAACATTCAAATATGTATTTCTCAGTACGCGTCATGGTACGGGTATTCGGGAGAAAAATACGCGCTGGAAAATAAAAGCAAATACAAATATAGATATTGATGACATATGATTAACAGAGCTTCTTTTATATCCTCAGCTACGCTACAGTGAAGACATTGATTTAGTACAAATTAATCCGGGAGCAATCAAACCCCATTATGTTTAGATTGGGAAAAGTGTTAAGCTTTTTGCCGGACCGCGTTACCAAACAGAAACGTTACAATAATACGATGCTGTTCAGAATGGAATCTGAGTTTCCGCCTGTCATCCAAATACGATTGAAAATTGAAATAAACTGCTTTGAGCATTTCAATGAACTCGGACTGGTGAAAATTCCATTCGTCGTTGAAAACAGCAGGCTTACGGGAAGATGTGGAATCACGACCTATCAGCTTAATGAACTCTTGGGCACTAAATTGAGAGCTTTGTATCAACGCAAGAAAGGACGTGATTTATTTGATCTATATGTGGCGCTGACAAAAACAGAGGTTGATGTGGATGAACTTATGCGATGTTATCATCGCTAATATGGAGGAAAAAATGGCAGACCCGGATTTTCGGGGAGACACCCAACTGCTCCTTCATCCCAATGAGCCTTTTAATCCGCTTGCGGGTTATGAAATTGTCAAAGAGAAACTGATAGATATGATATAAGTAAGTGCTATGCTAGTATAGTATTGGTAAATAAAGAAGAGTGGATAAAAAAGTAGGGAAAGAACTTTCTCTTTTTAAAGAGAGGTCTTTCCCTACTTAAAAGTTATACTATTATATTAATAGTGATTCTATTATTCATCAACAGTTATCTGAACAGGAACTGTATTGGCTTTTGTACGGTTCCAAATATCTTTTACTGTAATTTCAATGTTAGTATCAACTGTACTAGCAACTTGCTGGCCTTCCAAAGTGAAGTAACCTTCTGCTTTACTTGTAGCAGGAGATGGTGTATCTGATTGAAGCTTGAAGTAAAGTTCGTTACCAGACTTGGCTGTTACAGTTTGGATGTCATTACGTGTCCATGCAAGGTTAGTACCGTCAACCTTATCAGGCAATACCTTATAAGAAACACCGGTATTGTAAGTGTAACCAGTCACAACGGCATTTCCAAGTTTGTAGCCATTCAAGTCGGTAGCTTTGATAACAATCTTGCTGCCACTCTTTGGAGTAACCTTACCTTGTTCAATCGGGCTCATAATCTTAGCTTTGAATGTGAATGCTTCAGTTGCAGGATACTCCCAAGCATTAGCAAACTTACCAGAAATGCTATAGTTCAATGTTTGGTTGTAACCCTTTTCTTGTCCTAAGCCACCGATTAATGTTACATAAGTGTTGTCAGTGAAGTTACCGTTACCAGCAACATTTGCCAATTCATTAGATTTCTTATTATCAGTTACAACGGTTTTGTTGTCCAATGTAACAGTAAATCCGGTCTTCTGATATTTCTTGAAGATGCGGTTCAAATCAAATGTAGCAGCACCAGCAGCAGTATTTACTTTCTTGAAGTCGTCTGCATACAGATAGCAGTTAGCAATACCTTCTTTCACGAATCCCGGATCAATTTCAAATAATGAAGTGATAGCAGGAATAGTAAATGTGAAATTAACGTTAATCGTATTCAATACATCGCCAGTGCTATTCATGAATGTAATGACTGCATTATACTGTGTATTAACTTTGAACTGCGTACCGGCAGTAGCATTGTTAATTTGGAATGCCACGAATTTTGCATCCTTATCGGTAGTTACAGCTGTGGCATTATCCTTAACTTCTGTAGTGAATACGGGATTGATACCATAAGTCGAATTTAAAGCAGTAAGAGTAGTTTCGGCGGGAACAATAGTCTTGTCACCTGCTTTAACTACAATTGTAGTCTTGCTCAATTTAACGCTTGTATTCCACAATGCAGTACCTTGTTCGCCCAATTTATTTCTCATTTCAGCCAGGTCGATTGAGAAATAGTTTTTGGTGGCCGTTTCAGCCTTCAACAGATAATTAACATTGTAAGTAACCTCAGCAGAGATTGTGCTGCTTTGACCTAACCATACTGTAGTAGTTTTCTTGGCACCTGTGTTATCAATTGTTTCAATCGACAATGCAAAACCGGCCTTGGTAATGTTGTCAGGAGTCTTAGTCGATCTGAATTTATATTCACCGGCTACTTCTTCGATTTCAATACCGAACAGAGTTTTAGCATCATTGTCTACAGAAAGATGCATATCATATAATGCAGCTTCTTCGATGCCGCTAACATAATACCATTCGTTAGCATTGATTTTACCGGCTGGAGTACCTGCATTTGAGCCATAAGTACTACCAATATTAAAATCGTCACTATTGCTTATTTTCACTTTGGCTTTTGCCGCATCCGCGATAGCAAGCTTAGTCAATTCAATAGCGTCAGTATGCTCTGCAACTTTCAATTGATATTCAGAACGTGCATTGCCTGAAACCACGGCGTAGCCTTTATACGCGTTGTTTTCGTCTTTGAATTGTGCTAAGAACGCATTAACAGCATTTGCTGATACAAAAGTTTCATTCATTGATAATTCATACAATCCATTGGTATTTGCAGCTCTTGTCAACGTAATCAGCTCTTTGTAATCTGTAGCAGTCAATTCCACTTGGCTGGGAACGTTATTCTTACTATCAATCAATGAGTAAGTCAACTCCTTACCATCAATGTTTGTCGGATTGAGCTGAATAACCGGAGTTGCTACAGAAGCAATAATATTTACTGTCTCGGTCTTGTCTGCAGGTAGAGTGCGAGGACCTTTCCAATCTTTGATAGCAACTTCACCCGTATATGTGAATTTCTTGAAAGTCAAATCCTGCTTACCATCAATCAAAATCAAATCGCTCAGCAATGAAGCAGCAGTCGGCAATTTGATTTCTTGATATTTCTGCGTAGCAGAATCCCATACTTTCAAGGTCCAAACTTCAGTGGTCGGGTCTTGAACTGCGCTAATCGGGGATGCCAGATACGGAGTTTTCTCCAGCTTACCTTCTTTGTTTACTACATACCAGAAACCGTCTTCGCCAATTTCAGGAACTGCAAACTTGCCGGTTTCGGCATTCTTTGCAGCATAGAATCCTGTAGGTTCATCATTGATAGTGATAGCGCCCGTAGTCTTGTCGATTACAACTTTATCACCAGCTACACCCGGTTCGCCCTGAGCGCCATTCTGACCGTCCTTACCGTTAGTTACTTTGTGGGTACTACCGTCATTCATGGTAATAACCAGACCATCCGCAGACGATGTTACACTGGTGATCCATTTACCATTGTCCACAGCATTCTGTAAGGCAGCTACTTGAGACTTGATGTCGGTCAGTTCCTTATTGATCTGATCGATGTCGTCATCGTAGTCCTTACAAGACGTAAACGTTCCTGCAGTACCAACCATTAAGGCACTGAACAGGATTACACTTAGAAACTTCTTGTTCATAATTGAAAACTTTAAATTTA
>OGKZ01000719.1_pt1 | contig 29948 bp, 23 predicted proteins | sample 1572571 | NCBI WGS metagenome assembly OGKZ01 (sample SAMEA2581906, study PRJEB24529) | metagenome | biome: Human gut stool | place: China | collected 2011 | reverse complement strand
TCTTAATAACTTGTGTTTCATAATATCCTCCTTAAAAGAATTTTTAGCATGTATATCAGAATTATGGTCACGCTCTCCGCTTATACATACTCATGTAAAGCTATAATATCATCCTTTTAAACATATTTCAACCATTATATAAAATTTTTTTATGCATATTTTACAAATTGAAAATACTTACATTAAAATGTAAGTACTTTCTTGCACAAAATTCTGTTTTTTATTTGCATATTTTATGTAAATGCTTACTAAGTAATTATAAAACCACACAAAAAAGCATAAAACAACTAGCAAAAAGCTTTTATCCGCACTCAAAAAGTTAAAAAAAGGACATTGTCATAAGACAATGCCCTTTGAAAATCAATTATCATATTTTTTCTTAAGAGATGCAAATTCCTGATTGATGCGTTGCACCGTATCAGTATCCCCGCATAGATTATCCGGATGGTATATTTTAAGTAAATCCTTGTATCTTTTCTTGAGTGCAAGTTCGCTTCCCACACCGCGAAAGAATGTCGTAGACTGTCCTCTCATGTTGTAAGACGTACTTGTCTTTTCTGAGTTAAACTGCTTCTTCATATGCTCTAAACGCACACGCTCCTGCTCAACAGCCTTTTTCTCCACTGCAAGCCTGTACAATTCTTTTTTCAGAATCTCCAGTTTTTTCTCAAACAGTTCATTCTCCTTTGCCATCCGCTCTTTTTCATGCTCAATGGCAGCCTTCTCCTCATTTATTCTTATGTTTTCCTTAAAAAACCATGCCTTCATGCCGGCAAGCTGCTGTTCGTCAGCTGCAAATACATCAGTTACTGCATCAGCCACAAAAAACACCTCCCAAATTTAAGACACTTACCTGCTCATCTTAACTGCTGTCTCAAGTGCAACTTCCATCATCTGTGTGAAAGAATTCTGTCTCTCCTCCGCTGTTGTAGCTTCACCTGTGAGAAGATGGTCAGAAATTGTGAGAATTGCAAGTGCATTTTTTCCTGCTCTTGCCGCATTCATATACAGAGCTGCTGCTTCCATCTCGACAGCCATAACTCCGAGCTTGCGCCACTTAGCTGAGCCTTCCGTATCATCACTGTAGAATGTATCTGATGACAGAATATTTCCTACATGATAATTAGCACCGTTCTCCTTTGCAGACTCAATCGCTGCCGCCATAAGAGGATAGCTTGCTATAGCGGAAAAGCTTCCCGGAAGACCGAACTGTGAACCATAGTTAGAGTTAGTCGATGCACCCATGCCGATTACTAAATCTCTTACATGTACGCCTTCCTGCATTCCACCTGCTGAGCCTACACGTATAATATTGTCAACTTCAAAGAAATTAAACAGCTCATAGCTGTAGATTCCGATTGAAGGCATTCCCATGCCGCTCGCCATAACAGAAACCTTAACACCCTTGTACTCACCTGTATAACTCTGAACTCCTCTTACATTATTTACAAGGACAGGATTGGTAAGGAAATTCTCTGCTATGAACTTAGCTCTTAGCGGATCTCCCGGCATAAGTACAGTCTTGCCGAAATCGCCCGGCTTCGCATTGATATGTGGTGTTGGATAATTTGCCATATTTATTCCTCATTTCTTAATTGTCTTTATTTACTTATTGAAATTAATTATATTCTCTTTGTTGAGAACAAAATCATAGTAATTACAGTCTTCCCTTTTCCGCCAGCCTATATGCTTCCAAAAGGCATTTCCGATATCATTCTCAGTAAAAGCTATGAGCGTGACATTGCTTACATGCTCAGCCTCAAGCGCTTCCATTGCTCTGACTACCATGGCTTTTCCAATTCCGCGGTTGCGGTAGTCCTGCGCAACACACACATGATAGAGTGTTCCTCTCCTGCCATCATGCCCGCACAGTATACTTCCTACAATCACACCGTTGTCCTCAGCAACTACACTTGTGGTTGGATTTCTTTTAAGAAATGTGCCAACGCCTTCCTTGGAATCATCAATGGAACGTATTGCAAATCCCTTGATAGTAAGCCATAGGCTGCGGACACCATCGTAGTCATCTGTTGTCATGGTTCGTATAATGACACTCATTATTTTGCCTCGATGTACTTCTGGGCTGTGAGAAGCTCTGCTATAAGAACAGCTCCGCCTGCTGCGCCACGGATTGTATTATGTGAAAGACCTACAAACTTATAGTCAAATACTGTATCCTCTCTGAGACGGCCAAATGAGACACCGAAGCCATTCTCATAGTTAACATCAAGAGCAACCTGTGGACGATTGTCCTCCTCAAGATACTGTATAAAATGCTTAGGCGCACTAGGAAGATTAAGCTCCTGCGGAAGTCCTGAGAAGCTTCTCCATTTCTCAATAATCTGCTCCTTTGTAGGTTTCTTCTCAAAGCTTACGAATACTGCTGCTGTATGTCCGTTAAGTACAGGTACACGGATACACTGTGTTGTGATAACAGGAAGCTGTGCCTTCTCAATCTTTCCATCAACAACCTTGCCCATAATACGAAGCGGCTCCTGCTCACTCTTCTCTTCCTCACCGCCGATATAAGGAATGATATTTCCTACCATCTCCGGCCACTCCTTAAAAGTCTTGCCGGCACCGGAAATTGCCTGATATGTTGTAGCGACAACAACCTTAGGTCCGAACTCCTTAAGTGCAACAAGTGCAGGTGTATAGCTCTGGATTGAGCAGTTAGGCTTAACAACAATGAAGCCTCTCTTAGTTCCAAGTCTCTTTTTCTGAGTCTCGATAAGAGCAAGATGTTCAGGGTTAATCTCAGGAACTACCATAGGAACATCCTCTGTCCAACGATGTGCGCTGTTATTAGAAACAACAGGAGTCTCTGTCTTAGCATAATCCTCCTCAATCTTCTTGATCTCTTCCTTTGTCATGTCTACAGCGCTGAATACAAAATCAACCTGTGAAGCGACATGCTCAACATCATTTACATTGAGAACTATCATCTTCCTGACTGCTTCCGGCATAGGTGTATCCATCTTCCAACGGTCACCAACCGCATCCTCATATGTCTTTCCTGCTGAACGTGGGCTTGCAGCAACCGCAACAACCTCAAACCATGGGTGATTTTCAAGCAGAGCAATAAATCTCTGTCCTACCATACCTGTCGCACCTAAAATACCTACTCTTAACTTCTTTTCCATAAATAGCTTCCTCCGCAATTGTATTTATTTCCAGCAGATTTCATCTGCCCGATAACTATAGAGAACACTTCTATTCACAATCGTCATGGCATTCGCAGTCACATGGCTGATTTTCGAGAATGTCCGGAATTCCGTTTCCGTCGCTGTCAATATCACCTGGTCTGATTCCTGCATCACCAGCCATATCTCTTCCACGTACATTGTATTTGTCGCGCTCAGCATTGACATACTGCTCTATAAGTGCGGAAACCTCCCGGACTTTGTGCACATTCTTTAGCACATTGTCACAATTATACACTCCGCTGGCATATATACTTATCGTGCCATAATTAAATATTCTTCCAAGCAGGGAAATCTTAAGCTGCTTATCTTTGACTTTATAAAGCTCAACTTCATCCTCTGTTATATTCAAAAAACCTTTTCTGATAACCAGTTTATTATCGTATAAGATATATTTAGTGAACGTGAACGGAAGTCCTATCGCATTCCTCTTCTGTCCTTTCCACACCGGCTTCTTCTTAGCTTTCTTCGCCATGATGATTCCTCCCTGCATATTACATATTTTAGGTAACTGCAAAACTAAGCGGTTGTCCGAAACACTGACATAGTAAAATTATCAAATCAACTGCTCCATGCCATAAGCTTACAATACTGTATTAATCAACTTTACTGTAATATCCGAATTCATAGCCCTTTTCGCGGCATCCGTCAATGAAATCGGCAAGCATCTGCGCATTCGTTGTCGACTCTGCATGGAGAAGGTAGATTGCGCCGCCATGCACCTTATTAAGAGCATTCGCCAAAGATGTAGCAACATCCGGCTGATCATCAACAATCCAGTCTTTGTATGCAAAGCTCCAGAATACGCTTCTATATCCCTGACTCTGCACTATGGCAAGACTCTGCTCGCTGAATGCTCCTGTAGGGAATCTGAACAGATACATCTGATAGCCAAAGTGTTCAAGAACATAATCGTTGACTTCCTTGACTTCATTTATCTGCTGCTCTATTGACAGTGTGCTGAGTCCTGCCGCAGGATGTGTAACCGAATGATTGCCTACAACATGTCCTTCATCTATCATTCTCTGCACAAGCTCAGGATTCTCCTTTGCATAAGGAAGAGTTATAAAGAATACACACTTGACATTTTTTTCCTTCAGAGTATCAAGAATGCCTTCAGTGAGCCCATACTCATAGCCTTCATCCATTGTAAGATATATATAATTGCTCTCCGGCTGTATGAAATCAGTTGTATATTTGCCAAATCTGTTGATATACCACTGAAGTCCTGTCGGTCTGTTGTTCTCATCAACTTCAGAACCAAAACCAAATGGCACATACTCTGACGAATAAATTGTAAAGTCTGTGCCGACTGTTACACTCGAACCGCTGTTAAGCATTGATGAAGGATCCTGTACAACAACGGATACCTCCTCTTTTGCCTCATTGCCGCTTCCGTCCTTAACCGAAATCGTCGCTGTATATGTTCCCACAGTATTAAAATCTACTGCTGATGTATCAGCTGTAATCTTAGATGTTATATCTCCGTCAATATTGTCCGATGCCGTCACGTTAGAAAGAATGTCAATAGCATTTCCGACTGTGGCATAGACAGTCTTATTGACACCGCCAAGCACCGGCGGTTCACTGTCATTGACAACCATGATAACAATAGGAAGCACTGTCATATTGCCATATGCATCCTTTGCGCAGATTTCAGTGCTGTATGCACCCGCCTCATCGTATACAACCGTCTCACTTAAAGCTTTGTCCGCATCCGCTTTCGTTATATCGTCAGCAAAGCCTATTGCGACAGAAGAGTTATCCGATACTGACTTTACGATATCAGTAACATTCAAGGTCTGTCCCGGTGCTGCCGACATCTCATCTGAATAAAGCTCGACAACAGGTGCCGTTGTATCAACAACATCGACCTTTATCTCCAAAGTCTTATCAGGATGCACAAGCTTGGCTGTATAAGTTCCGACTGTGTTACAGTCAACACCTTCCGCATCAAGAACAGTCTTAGCGACATCCTCATCCTTGCCTTTTACATATATCGAAGGCTCTAGAGGCATACTGTTGCCCTGCTCTAATATAAAAGTTCCCGCATTGAGAGCTATCGGTGCCTTTTTACATCCGGTCAGCATGACGGAACCGAATACCATAGCTCCTGCAAGTGTCAATGCTGCAGTTGTGTATGATTTTTTCTTTCTTTTATCTAAAGTAGAGCTATTGTTACCAAAAAACATATCCTTCTCCATTTCACCGCTAAATTAAATATTGTTTCTCACACTGTACAGTACTAAAATACTGTATCAAGAGATATACTAACATAATAAAATAAATTTGTACAGAGAAAAAAATGCATAATTAGTACTGTTGAATATGAATTTAGAACATATTATAATACCAAAAGCAATGCTTTTATGACAAATATGAATACGAAACGGAGATACCGTATGACAAAATTTAAAGAATTGTTAAAACACATCACTCATAAGCATGTATACATTCAGACACACAATTTCCCGGATCCTGATGCCATTGCCAGCGGCTACGGTCTTTCTAAGCTGATCAAGTACTGCGGTATATCTTCTACGCTGTGTTACAGCGGACGAATCGACAGACACAGTACAGCAAAAATGACTGAGCTTGCCGGAATCAAGATATATAACATCAATGACCTTCCATCTGTCACAGATGACGATGAAGTCATCTTAGTAGATGCACAGAAAGGCAATTCCAATATTATAAATATGACAGGCGAAGAAATCATCTGTATAGACCATCACCCTACGGGTGCTAAGACAGCACGTCCGGAAACAGAATACCGTTTCTATGACATAAGACCGGACGTAGGTGCATGTGCATCAATCATAGCCAGCTATTTCTATGAAAATGATATTCCGATGGACGACAACACGGCGACAGTTCTCTCTTTCGGCATACGAATGGACACTAAAGGGCTCTCACGAGGCGTATCTGACTTTGATATGGATATGTTCTACAGACTTTTTAAGCACAGTGACCATGCCGTTATCAGTTCACTCGAAAACAGTACTCTTGAATTCTCCGATTTGAAAGTATATGCTGCCGCAATCAACAGCATTCAGGTATACGGCAGGGCAAGCTTCGCAAACGCAGGCTACAACTGCCCAGAGGCTCTTATCGCCAGTGTCTCCGACTTCATGCTGCAGCTAAAGGAAGTTGATTTTTCCGTTGTATACTCTTTCCGCAAAGACGGTGTCAAGCTCTCAATCAGAAGCGAGGACGCTCTCTACGACGCAGGCGTAATTGCCGGAAAGGCTCTGCGCGATATCGGCGGTGGCGGCGGCCACGCTTCAATGGCAGGAGGTTTTATTCCATACAGTAACCTTAACGGTCTCGGAAAAGATGATGTCGAGGATATATCTTCCATCATACGTGAAAGATTTCTAAAAGAAATATCCTAGATTGCGATTATAAAAATCAAGCATTTGTGAAACTCTCTTTGCTGCCGCAGGCAGGCAAAAAGAGTCCCGCATTTTTATATGACACCATAATCATAATAGGAAATTTCGTTGAAACTCACTATTATACAAAATATAGATATGATGTCGGTATCAAAAAGTCATAAATTCTTGTGCAGACACACTTGCATCAAACTTATGACTTTTTGCCCCTGCATCACAGATATATACTATAATATCAAGTCAATGATATTTTCAATCCATTTTCGATTCTTACTCATATAAAACGGCTTCTCTTATATCGAATTGCCTCTCACTGTTCTAACACTTTTCATATATATCTTTTTGACAGAATCCGCTCTAAAATATTTATAAGCTGGTAAAGTATCGCAGCCATAATACAGAGTATTATGATGCTTAACATAACCCAGTCAAGCTTAAATACCTGGCTTCCGTATATAATAAGATAGCCAAGCCCCTCATTTGCCGCTAGGAACTCACCTATGATAACGCCGACAAGCGACAGTCCCATATTGACCTTCATCGTGTTTAATATCACCGCCAGATTCCCCGGAATAAGCACCTTGGTGAGCACATGGAACCTATTGCCACCGAGTGTCTTTATCAGCTTTATCTTGTCTGCATCCATCTCCATAAATCCCGTATACAAAGTAAGAATCGTGCCAAACACTGCAACCGATATCGCTGAAATGATGATTGTTCTTATATTATTTCCAAGCCATACTATGAGTATCGGAGCAAGTGCCGACTTTGGCAGGCTGTTTAACACTACTATATACGGCTCAATTATCTTAGAAAAGCTTCTAGAGAGCCACATAAGCACTGCGGCAGCCAGACCTATCCCGATAACGAGAAAGAAGCTTATAAAAGTCTCATACAATGTCACCCATATGTGCCTGAAAAGTGAACCGTCAGAACACATGCTCACAAAGCACCTGACAATTCTTAGAGGGCTGCTGAAAATGAAATCATTTATCACGCCGGTCTGCGCACATACTTCCCACAGAATAATAAATGCCATGAGAATCAGCACTCTTATGCTGTTTACCTTCACTTTTTCTCTTTTTATGCTCTCAAGATACCTTTTCTGTTCCACACTCATTTCAAGCTTTCTTTTAGCAATATCCTTGACAGCCCCTTTTTTCTCATACTTTTTCATCTACGAAAAACACCTCCACAATTCATGAAAATATTCCTGAAACTCAGGTGCATTTCTTCTCTCTAACGGTGACAAACCGTCAAAATTAATGTCTATTATCTTCCTAATAGTTCCCGGTCTCTCGGACAGAACCACCACTCTGTCACCCATTGCAATCGCCTCGGACAAATCATGCGTCACAAGAAGTGCCGTCTTTTTCTCTTCCTTGATAATCTCGCCGATATCATCGCTCACTCTTAATCTTGTCTGGTAGTCAAGCGCTGAAAACGGTTCATCTAACAGTAAAATATCTGGATTCAGCGCCAGTGTCCTGATAAGCGCCGCCCTCTGCCTCATTCCTCCTGACAATTCAGATGGTCTTTTATTCTTAAAAGCATCAAGTCCGTACCTCTCAAGCAGTCTGTCAACTCTCTTTATATTCTCCTGTGTCAGAATCTTCTTTATTTCAAGTCCCAGAATCACATTATCATATATTGTCCGCCACTCAAAAAGGTGGTCCCGCTGCAGCATATATCCGATTGTCGCATTATTGACAAAGAAACCATCCGCTACAGGTGTAAGCCCTGCAATAATAGAAAGGAGAGTTGATTTACCGCAGCCGGACGGACCGACTATGGAAATGAACTCTCCTTCATTAACAGTCAGGTTGATATCAGTCAGTGCCTTCGTCTCGCCTTGCGGACTATGATAGGAAAAGTCCAGGTCCTTAATTGTCAGGATTGCCATTTCTCTGACCCCTGTTTCTTTAGGATATACCATATTATATGAAAAAAGATGCCCTATGTGATTGATCACAAAGCGCATCTTTTTACCTTAATTACCGTATTATCTAAAAACTAATCTTCTATTATGCTTGTCTTACTTTCAATCCATCCGTATTCGCTAAGCTGATCCAGCATTTTAGAATCTATGTCCGACACATCGCCATGCTCAATAAATCTGACATCATACACATTCGTCTGGCATGGATAAGTTTCCCTTATCGTATCAATCTTTATCTCTATTATATCACCATCATCATACTCTGATAAATCAACGCCATCCTGCAAATAAAGCACTATGGGCGTGGAGTCTGAATATACCGATGAATCAGGGAAGGTTATAAGCAAAGGGACACTTTTTCCACTCAGATACCACCCTTTAATCCACCAGTCACTCTGCGTTTCACTGCTGTTCTCCTCTTTATCGCCATGAATATCGGAGGACCCGCTTTTGTTCTTCTTACACGCACTCACACCGGACACGCATACACTGATGACACATGCAGCCAGCAAAATTCTCGAAAAAAGCTTATTTTTCCATAAGGCCGTTCTCATAAAATTCACTCTCCCTTCCTGTAATTGCAGATAATTCTGTATTTTAACCGGTTTTGAATAATTACTTTTTAAAAAAAATACACACTACACATACAAAGAATACATCCGAAAATATTTTCTTTATATAAATAGTGTGTATATAAGTTCGTTTTGTTTCAAAAAAATAAAAAAGCTTGTGATGGGACTCGAACCCACGACCTACTGATTACGAATCAGTTGCGCTACCAACTGCGCCACACAAGCGAACCTCATATATAATACATCATTTAATGCTATTATGCAAGAGATTTTTTAATTCAAACAAATATTCTGATAATATTCCCAAATTAGGGATATTGCAGGGAATTTCACAACAGATATGTGAAATTCTCTGCAATATATCCCAATAGCTTTCCTGCCATATTTATACGGTCACAATAATTCCACCATCATTTGCATACATAGTTGCGATTCCGGCTGTGTTCACAATGATAACATCCTTGAAGTTATTCTTCTCAACCAACAGGCTCTTCACATACTCCGCTCTCTCAGGACAGTTACAATGTGCTATTCCAAGAACCTTGTTCTCCGGTTCAGACACATTCTCTGTTATTATCTCGCACATGCGCTTAAGCGCCTTATTAAGTCCTCTCGTCTGTTCAAGCTTGATAATCTCGCCCTCCCTGGCACCCATAACCGGCTTTATGCTGAGTACATTTGCAAGAAGAGCCTGAAGATTTGTAAGTCTGCCATTCTTACGCAGTGTCTCAAGTGTCTCAAGGACGAAATACGTCTTCATTCCGTTGCAAAACTGTGTCACTGTCTTAACCACATCATCAAAGCCCATGCCCTGCCCTTCACATTCAACAATCTTCATGGCTATCAATGCTTCACCACAGCTTGCCGACATTGAATCAAACACATGCACACGATTGCTTCCGCCATCCTCCTCGTACATATCTGCTGCTACAAGCGCACTGTTGTAAGAGCCGCTGAGCCTGCCTGAAAGAGTGATTACGTATACATCACCCTGAGCGCTCTCATATTCCGACAAATATCTCTCCGGAGATGGACAGGCAGACTTCGGACATTCCTTTGCTTCATCCACTCTCTTTATAAAATCCTTCTGGTCAAATTTCTCATCATCAATAATATCAACACCACCGACAGAAAGTGTCAGCGGAACAACCACAAAATGTTCATCTTTCTTAAGCTTATCCGGTAAATCACATCCACTATCAACAACTATTTTATAGCTCATTATCTTACCCTCCGAAATTCATTCCAATACCACCGGTTATATACCAATGGCATACATGGCAATAATTTACATACCATCAGTACACATTCCAGTTACATAAATGCCAATGGCATACATGCCAATGATATGCAATATCGACAATATATAATATCAATATTATATAATATCCATATTATATATTATCAATGATATATATTCGCAACCCATACCAAATATTGCATCATTGAATATTGTTTCATGTAGTATTCAATACTAGATTATCATAGCACACTATACTACATTTGAAAAGGGTAAAAACAAAAAAATCTTACCACACAAGATGATAAGATTTTTTTGTCAATATTTAACCTGAATTATTCATGAGCATATAAAAATGCTCAATACTGCAAAGCCTTGAAACAGTTTCCTTGAATTCAATCGAATCTTCCCCCAAAAAATGGGCAGACTGCCCCTGTGAAGTTTGATTAAGTTACTTTGGAACTATCAAGGTACGTTAATAGTTGCTATTCCAACTGTACGTCCAACTGTTGGATATTTTCCAATGTTATATAGAACTCCTTTTTATAAGGACAGCTGCTACACAGTTTGAACGTGACAGCTCTTGCTGAATGGATTGCCCTTGCAGCAATCTTTATCAGCTTTAAGCGTATGGTGTCCACCTGTTGCTTTCGCATATTGACTGGCAGTACCAGTCGTCTGAACCAATTGAATAAGTTGTAGGCAAGCATATGAAGTCTCATACGGTTGGCATTTACTACTTTGGAATGACTGCTGACAGCAGCAAAATCAAACCCACTTTTGCCTTCCTTAATAAAGTTTTCCATCTTGCCCCGGCCACAGTAAAACCGGATGATCTGGTACGGTTCCATATCCATATTTGTAACAATAAAGGTGTACATATGCGTCAGCTGACCGTATGGTTTCTCAATTTTGAAAACCACACGCCTTGGATAGTTCCATGAACCCGCTTGGTACATAAATTCGCCATAAGTTACTGCATAGCTGATCTGGTCATTCTGTGTTGCTTTGTACAAATCTTCATCTTTATCTGAAGCTAAGGCAATGAGTGCGGAATTCTGTTTTAAACGGATGGCATAAGAGCAGCCATTACTCTCACAGGTTTCATAAAGTTTGGGAGAAGAGAACCCACTGTCACCACGAAGATAAGCTTTTATGCCCCTTTCCAGGTATTCCTGAAAAATGGATTCCATAAATTTATCTGCCCCATTGCTACAGTGGAGCGTTCCATCACGAAGTTCTGCTTTTAGCAGATCCCCGGTCAGCCCATCACAGCACAGTAAGGGATGATATCCATGTGCCTGATAATGGAAGTTGAATCCTTCTCCTTCCTGCTTGCCATAAGTGCCAAACAGAGTGCTATCTAAATCCAGAAGCATATGCTCCGGGCGTTTTATAGAATAGATGATATCCCTGAGATTTTTATCAATGTCATCAAACTGTACCAGAGTATCTTCATCCATACGGTTAAAAAATCTTGATAATGTTGGCTGTGATGCCAGACTTTCTTTATCAAGAACAGCATGGAAAACAGGATCCAAAGTCAGTTCATCCGCACAGTCATCCTGAAAATATGCAGAGATGACCTGATAGATCATCTGTAACAGATTTTCATGGTCTTTATGGAACCGGACAGACTTGTCATTGGTCTTAAAATTCTTTTTGATCAGCTTTGTAAAGCCGATTTTTGCAGCGAATTCTTTTATTAAAAGGAGACCTGCATCGGAGGACAGATCACCTCCATCAAAATTTATTTTAATTTGCCTATTGCTTTCAAGTGTTAAGGTGTTTACAATACTCATAAAGGGCTCCTTTGTTGGTATATTTTTTGATTAGACACCTTAATTTTACCACAAATGGATGCTCTTTTTTTATTCACTTAATAGGTGAAAAGCAATATGCAGTTAAAATACAGTAACTATGTGGCTTTCAGCCACTTTCATGGCAAAGCCATGAATAATTCAGGTTAAATAATAATTTTACTTTATATTCACATCTTTTTCAACCCTCAAAGTTACTTTTGACAACTTTTAATTTTTGTCGAAAGAGCCCTGTTTTACCATGCTTTCAAGCAGCTAAGCGGCTTGCTTTTACACCTCTGATGTGATATGATTTTTCTGTTCACGGTTTATTTTTGACAGCAAATGATACAGGAGACTCACCATGATAACAGCTCTCTACCTTGTAACATTCATCATAACCCTTTCAATGACCGAATACTACCTTGTGAGAAACCCTAAGGTTGATAATCTGTTTGTCTGCTTCGGCATAGCTCTAATCTTAAACAGCGGCGGACGTTTTCTTCTTGCGGTTTCAAGTTCTCTTGATATGGCACTTTTTTCGCAGAAGCTCATCTATATCGGAAACTGCTACTGCCCTTTTCTGCTCATACATCTGCTCACGCGGATGTGCGGCGTGAAAGTTCCACGCTCACTCACCTGGTCACTTTTTATCTTTGCCACGACCGTATTCTGCCTCGCAATGACCATAGGCATTTCCCCGATATATTACAAATCAGTAAGCCTTGCACACACAGACGGCTACAGCTATCTTGAAAAGGTATATGCACCTGCACATTTTCTCAACACTGCTCTGATGCTAGTCTACGCAGCACTCATACTGTTTTACCTCATCTATTCGATAAAAAAGAGCAGCACTGTCTCGACAAGGACTGTCTCGGTCATGTGTCTGCTCGGTATTGCCGTCGCCGGAACATATATCCTCCAGCGCATAGTCCACACCAATATAAGTTATCTCTCAATAGGCTATCTTATCGGCTCCATTCTAATGGTGAATATCGCCGAGCGCATCAACATGTTCGACATGTCATCCAATATTGCCGCATCCGTCGACCGCTTAAAGGAATATGGTTATATCGAGCTGGATAGAAAGTTCCGCTATATAGGCGCCAACGACTATGCCAAGGAACTCTTTCCTGAAATAAGCGCCTCCTGGCATGTTGACAGACCTGTGCCACAATCCGACTCATTTCTATACGATGATATAATAAACTGGGCGTTTGAAAGCAGCCCTAAGTCAAAGACAGTCCATTTTGATGAACGCTATTTTGATGTGACTGTCAGGAGTATTACCTATGGAAAAAGAAGAAAGGTCGGATACATCATCGAGCTGATTGACCGGACGAGCGAGAACAATTATCTGAACACCATCAAGAACTATAACTGGGATTTGAAAAAAGAGGTTGCCGCAAAGACCGCCGACATCTCCCACATAAAGGACATGCTGGTTCTCGGCATGGCAGCCATGGTCGAGAGCCGGGATAACAGCACGGGCAGCCACATAAAGCGCACCAGCGCCGTCATAGATATCTACTCCAAGCGGCTGCTGCCGTACTGCGAGGATCTGTGCATCAACGCTGAGTTCCTTCAGATGCTCTCCAAGGCCGCTCCAATGCACGACCTCGGAAAAATCGCCATCGCAGACAGCATACTGCAAAAGCAGGGGCGCTATACCGATGAGGAATACAACCAGATGAAGCGCCATGCAGCCGAGGGCGCCGCGATAGTCGAGAACATCCTGCGCGGTGTTGAGAACGATGAGTTTGTCGAGCTTGCCAGGAACGTAGCCCACTACCACCACGAGAAGTGGGACGGAAGCGGCTATCCTGAGGGGAGAGCCGGCGAGGACATTCCTCTCGAGGCGCGAATGATGGCTCTTGCCGACGTATTCGATGCGCTTGTCAGCAAGCGCTGCTACAAGGAAGCCTACTCCTACGACACAGCTTTTGGCATAATAGAGAGCTCGCTTGGAACCCACTTTGACCCATTTCTCGGAAAGATATTCCTTGAGTGCCGCGGCGAACTAAAGGCGCTGTATAACGAGTATGCCGAAAAGTAAAACATCGGCAGCAACCATCCGTGGTCAACTGCCGATGTAAAACAAATTCTAATTCACTATCAATTATTACTTATTGTTTTTTTCTCTTCTTTTCATACCTCGTATAGAAGAAAGTTCCTCCCGCCATCATCAATACGAATATTGCCAATATTGGGTAGATTGCCCACGAAGCTGTCTTTGCTGCTTCAGTTGAAGCGTTGTTGATGCTTCCATTGTTGACGCCGCCGTTTCCGCCTGCCGGGCCATTAAATCCTGTGTTAGGACTTATCGCTGCAGCGCTGCTTTCAGGCTCCTCGTTGCTTGGAGCTGTTGTTTCAGGCTCCGTTGTTCCCGGTTCTGTCGTTCCAGGCTCTGTTGTTCCAGGCTCTGTCGTTCCAGGCTCCGTTGTTCCAGGCTCTGTTGTTCCAGGCTCTGTCGTTCCAGGCTCCGTTGTTCCAGGTTCTGTTGTTCCAGGCTCGCCCGGCTCAGGGTCCTTCGGAATATTCTCCGACTTCTGCCATGCAATACTAAAAGGAGATGCACTCATAATATGGATTGTAAGACCGTCGTCTCCCTTTGTTATCTTCCATGCATCGGAAGCGTTGTAACTTGAGAATACCTCCATATCACCTACGTTTCTTCCGTTGCAGCCCGTAGTTACCAGATGATTAATCACAAACTCAAAACCGTCCTTTGCGGTTCCTTCCGGATAAGGAATGAAAACATCGACACCATCCGAAGGGAAATTCTCCCTGGTAGCATATACATAGTCCGTACTGCCATTGATATACAGCTTTATCTTTACATCCATCACAAATGTGTTGTCCGATGAAACAGTGCCAAGCTTCTTGTCCTCCGATGCCTTGAGAAGCTTATCAAGCATGTAATTCTTCAGGTCTGATGCATCCTTGCAGTTAAGGATAGTCTTTAACTCCTCATTCTCAAGAGCCTCATTAAGTGCATCATTTACAGCAGCCTCATCAGCTACAACCTCCGCCTTTGCAACGTAGTCACCCTCTGCTGTCTGAGTGCCGTCTGTTGTATAACGGATATTTGCTGTAGGAAGCTCCATAGCAAGCACCTGATCCTTATTGTCCTCGCCCAGGTAGAAGCCTAAGTGAGGCGGCTGGTTGTATGCAGTGTTCTGGTTAGCCACAGCATTACGATATACAGGATCCTGCATCAATGAGTAAATCATATAATCTGTCTCATAGCTTGTCATGTAGATATGCAGCTCAGTGTTGTCAGAGTTACCTACCATAACCTCTTCACGCCAGTCACCGAATAAATCTGCGGTTAAGCTTGGGTTATTCTTGGTTGAGTTATTAGTATGTGTTCCCTCAAATGTCTCGATTCTGTCTAAAGCATTGTTCTCCCAGTCATACTTGTAAATTGACTGTGCAGTACCTGCGCTGCTCGCACTATATCCGTCTGCAAGCTCGCTTAACAAATCGCCATCCCAATAGATAACCCAGTTGGTAGAGATATTATCCGGCTTTGTAGCCGCAATTACACTTCCCTTAATATTGAAGATTGCACCTGTAATGTTTCCTTCACTATTAGGATTGTTTGCCCAATATTCAAAACCTTCAGCAGGCGTAATATTGGCAGCAACACCTCGTCCGATATCTGCAAGTGCATTCCATGTGCCGTTGATACGGCTTCCGTTTGCCGCATTGGACAAAGTTGCATTCAATGTAGATTCCTTCTCCTCAGAAGGTGTAAATACATACAACTGTGTAGGCTTTTCAGGATTCATGGCTGTAAGATGGATGGAATCTGCATGTCCCTGGTAATCCTGACCATTCTTACCATTCTTTACCCACAATACAGTACCGTCATGGTCGATTGCCATTGCACCGATTACCAGCTCGTCAAATCCATCGTTATCCATATCGCCGGTTGCCACATTATGGTTACCCTTGCCTGCATATTCCGTACCGTTTTCTGTATTAAAATTCCACTCAAGCTGCAGCTTTCCATCTCTTAACGTATATGCTGCAACGGTTGTCTTATTATAATATCCACGGTTAAGTAACACTGCCGGAATTGTCTCTGTACAGTCAGCATTGTCCTTATCCTTTGGCAGGTATGCAATAGCGATATTGAAACGTGATGCACGGTTGCCCCAGTTATCGCCATAGGCATCAAAACCTACTCCTTTTACGGTATTGATATAATCTATGGTGTCAATCTCTTCTCCTGTCGCACCATTGAATACTGTAACATATTCATTACTGTTTGCATTCACATGTCCTGTGCTGTTGACATTCTTTCCCGGAATAACACTCTTATCACCAATGTAGGAAATAATTGTGCTCTCATCATTCATGTCAAACAAGCCATCTGCATTCGGTCTGTAACTGATTGTACCGTCAGAGGTCTTAATAAAGAACTCTGCCTTTCCGTCCTCGTCCATATCGTAGAGCATGAACTGGTTCCAATGGGCGCCTGATGGAAGCTCCAGTCCCATATTGATTCTCCACAGAGGCGTACCGTCCATCTCATAGCAGTCAAAAATAGTAGGTGCGGAAGGTCCGTCCTGCTTTCCTGAATCAAAAGCATCTGAAGGATACCACTTTACCACGATCTCATACTGTCCGTCGCCGTCCACATCTGCAACACCTGCATCATTGATGGAATAGGTTGCAAGGTTTCCATCCTTATCCGGCTGAGGATCCGGCTTCTGAAGAGGAATTGACAGATAGCTCTCAGACAATGCTTTCACATACTCTGAGGTGGTCTTTTTTCCGTTCTTTATGGTCTCCACGGCATATAAATTGCCCGGTTCTCCCTCTGTATCCAGATAATTGGTCTTGCTTGTGATAGGCTCTGAATTAATCTGCTTACCGTTTCTGAGCACGTTGAACTGTACATCTGTGCCATACTCATCAACCAAACATCTCCAAGATACCAGGATACCATTGTCCGCAGGAACTGCCGTCACACCGCGGTCCAGATATTCCATAGCTCTCTCATAACCGTTGTAATTGTTATTGCTCTTATAGTAGCTTACTCTATAATATACATCATAGATAAAGGAATCCTTTAACTCGTCCTTCGCCGAATCACCGTGATACTCGTTTACGGTAATGGCATCATAATCTATAGCGTATTCGCCCTCGTTCTCTGCCAGCTTGGCACCATAAATGTAGATACCCTCTGCCTCCGAATTAAATGCGCGGATAGCTGTCCACTCACCTACAGGTGCATCGGTGCGTACAGTTCCGTCGCTCAGAATAATGGTAGCTGTCTCCGGAAGTTCGCTTACGTCCCATGCCTCGCCATATTCAAGCTCAAGAGTTGCAGGATTATTCACACTCGTCACATAAGGCAGCATAGTATAGTTCATTGAAAATGAAGCCTTTAAATCAAAGTAATTGGTGTACTGTCCAGGTATAAGAGGTGCCGTCCATGTATAAACAGCCTCTGTATTCTTGTCAAATGCAGGCTCTGCTGTCCATTCGCCCACCTTTACCGTCTCTGAAGAACCATCTCCAAGTGTTACCGTAACCTCAGAAGGGAAGGTATATTCATCAAATTTTACGGCTGCAACATTCACATATGAAGGCTGGTCTACATCTACAATGTCGTTTTCATCGAATTTACTGTAATCAACAACAATATTGTCAAAGGCCACATCTGCCTGTGAACATGCAGCCGGCTTACGCACAACCATCAGCGAAAGTCCGTTAGCTCTCTCATCAATGGCAATATTATCTGCCGAGTAGGTCTTTGACGGGTCAGCCTTGGAAGTTACCGTGATGGCTGCCGTGTGCGCGATGTAATCAAAATCCATCTTCACGGTAAACCACTGATTAAGCTCACCTACACCCGTTGCCACGGCATCTGCCTCCGCGATAATGCCCTCAAAGCCGTTATTCACAGCATCATCGTTGTTTGCATCTTCTGTAGTATAGTACTTGATTGCTCCCGTGCTGTCAGCATAGATGGTAAAATAGTTCTGCTTTGCCACAGGTGCCATAAACAGGAGATCTGCATGTCCGCTTGCCACTACAGCAGGGTTCCAGTCAAACTCCATGGTCGCACCTTTTACAATGCCTCCGGGTAAATCAAGTCTTGAACCTCTTCCTGCACCACTCTTGCTTACTGTACCATACAGATATGCATTTCCGTCCTCTTCTTTGAGACTGAACGTAAATCCACCTGTACCTGAGGTCTTATCTACGTCCTTGCCCCATACATTCCAGCCTGAAATGCCGAAGGTGAAGTCGTCCTCATAATCATGCCCGGACTCCCAGTTGCCGTAATAATTCATTGTATAGGAAACCGTAAGTCCTCTGTGATTGCGATAGCCCTCCGGAGCCACAATGTCAGCCGTCCATACATAGCTGCCCTTTGTGTCCACGTCAAACTCAGGCTCGCATTTCCAGGAATTCTGGTCTATGGAAACTGTAATTATCTTATCATTTACAAGCTTTGCCGATACCTGCTCAGGATGAGTATAAGCTCCTGACTCCCAAGCCTGCTTGGTCACGTTATATGTATTTAATGTTCCAAGCGAATTGATATCCGTATCCAGAAAATCGGACTTGTAGTCCATCACATAGCTTACCTGCAGATTCAAAGGATTGGTAACCTTATCAGGAAGCTTTACATCGGCTGTCCATGTGATGGTACCCATCTCATTCACATCAATAGCCGGACTGCAGCTCCATGTGTCCTGATTAATCTCAAGCTCCACTTCCGTATTATCTGACAATACTGCCTTGACGGTCTGTGGGTGAGCATAGCTGCCTTCATACTCGTCCTTTGTCACTGTGACAGCTTCAAGCTCTGCCAATGACGCAACAAACTTAGGCTTTTCAATCGCTCCCGCTGCAGTATAGTGCAATGAAAAATCATCAATACCCATATTGACAGTGTAGGTCTTGCCTGAACCCTTTCCTCCTGCCATGTTGAGCATCAGCGCGTCCACCTTGGTTGCTGCCATGTTCACGTCAACCGTGGCATACTCTTCACCGTTGATAGTGATGACTGCCTTCATGGTTGTAAAATCAACGGAAATCTTTACATCCTGCACGGCTCCTGCTTTTACTTTCTTGCCGGTATCGGTAATCTCTCCTCCCTGTACGGAATAGTACACGGCGGTGTCCGCTCCTGCGTCTCTCATCTCACCTACATACACGGATACTACATCAACGTCTCCGCTCTTTAAGGTGATTCCCGGACGTCCTGTCCTGCTGTCCGATGTAAGAGATGTGGTGTACCACTTGAAGGATACCTCCGCTGTTCCCATATCCGGCAGATTATCAAAGGTCTTTGTCGCTGTTCTGGTTGCATACTTCTGACCGTTTGCTGCCAGATAATGGTTGCTTCCATCCTCGGCAATGCTAAGCTTGCTCTCATCCACAAGCGTACCTGTCATTCCCCAGAAGTCTGTCACAGCCTCAAAATCCTCTGTGATGCTGTTTTCAGCACTTACCGCACTATCGCTGTCACTGTCGGCATATACCTTAGCTATTGAGTTGATATCACTCTCGGAAGTGCTCTCTGCTTCTGTTGTGTTCTCGCTCTCGGAAGTGCTCTCTGCTTCTGTTGTGTTCTCGCTCTCGGAAGCTGTCTCTGCTTCTGTTGTGCTCTCGCTCTCTGAAACTGTCTCCGTTTCTGTAGTGCTCTCGCTTTCGCTCTCGGAAGCTGTCTCTGCCTCTGTTGTGCTCTCGCTTCCGCTCCCGGAAGCTGTCTCTGCCTCTGTTGTGCTCTCGCTTTCGCTCTCAGAAGCGACTTCTGCTGTTGTACTGCTTTCACCCTCTGAAACTGTCTCTTCGACCGTTTCACTACCGCTTTCGCTTTCGGAAACTGTCTCTGCGGCTGCACTGTCCTTCTCCACAGTCAACCCTGTCTGTGCATTTACGCTCATTGGCGGTGTCACCGCAAGGCACACCGAAAGCGCAACTGCCAGTAATTGTTTCTTCCGCATTTCTTAACCTCCTGTTCTTGGTGCTGAAACAGGACAAAATCTCTCGCCGCCGATTTCACCCAGGCATAATTACCCATTTTTTAATATATTGCAGCCGGATTTTGTCCATATTCACATTTTTCGACTTTTGAATTATACCATTTATGTGGTCTTTGGGCAATAAGTTCACAAAAGCAAATAAGAAACAACATGAATATTCGTTACATTGCACAATTTTCATTTCATTTAAGAGAATGTAGGGATGAAAATTTGGTTATATTTTCATTTTCAATATGCCATACCTCATCATATCGGGCAGCATTTTCGTTATCAATTACATGGCTGACATTGACTATGGTTTTTCCCTCTATAGCAAGCAGTCCTTTTTCTATCTCATGGATGTTCCAGCTGTCGAGATGTGCGAACGGCTCATCAAGCAGAATAAGCTCTGCATTGGACATAAGCGCTCTTGCAAGTGCCACTCTCGCCCTCTCGCCTCCCGACAGATTTCTTCCGTTGTCCTCAATTCTGTATGCCAGCCCACCCGGATTATTCGGAAACTCCGGGATTGTAAGCTTCACTGCCGCATCAAACAGTTTTCTGCACGTATCATCATCTCCATAAATCTTTCCTGCCACAATCCCTTTGAACATGAGATAAAACTGTTCCTGCAGGAGTTCGTTGCACTTCCTGTCAGCCGCCATACCGTCCTGCAAAAGAAATTCTACTTTCTCATAATCTCCATAAATCTGCCTGCATGACACCACGAATATTCATCTTTTCATACAGCATTTCAGAAAATGTTTTTGCCATAAAGCTTTTCCCCTCATGTTTATTTATACATGCTAATCGTAAAATTAAGTTGCATATTGAAATTTTGTTTCATTATCAGATATATGTAAACAAGTTTACACTTTGTGCCGAAATAATACAACAATTATTTATGCGACGGCACGGCACGCAGCCTGCCGTATATATTGCAGTGTCATGTAAATTCGGCAAAAAGAAAACTGCCGCCCATGAGAAATCACGGTGCGGCAGTTTATTTTATCATAGCACACTTTTTGCAGAGCTTTAAGTATGCTTATCCTGAATTATTCATGAGCATATAAAAATGCTCGATATTACAAATCCTTGAACCAGTTCCCGTGAAATCAATCGATTTATCCAGAAAAATGGGTAAACTATCCCCTTGAAATCCGATTGAGTCATTTTGAACTGTCAAAGTACGTTAATAGTTGCTATTCCAACTGTACAGTCAGCTGCTGGATATTCTTCAGCGTTCTGTAGAACTCCTCTTTATAAGGACAGCTACTGCATAGTTTGAATGTTATATATCTTGCTGAACGGACTGCTCTTGCAGCAATCTTTATCAGCTTTAAACGAATGGTTTCCACCTGTTGTTTTCGCATATTTGCAGGAAGTACCAGTCGCCTAAACCAATTGAATAGGTTGTAGGCAAGCATATGAAGTCTCATGCGGTTGGCATTTACTACTTTGGAATGACTGCTGACAGCAGCAAAGTCAAATCCACCTTTGCCCTCTTTTATGAAATTTTCCATCCTGCCACGCCCACAGTAAAACCGGATGACCTGATAAGGTTCCATATCCATGTTTGTAACAATAAAGGTGTACATATGCGTCAGCTGACCGTATGGTTTTTCAATCTTGAAAACCACGCGCCTTGGATAATCCCAGGATCCGGCCTGATACAGAAATTCACCATAAGTTACAGCATAGCTAATCTGGTCCTCTTTGGTTGCTTTGTATAAATCTTCATCTTTATTCGAAGCAAGAGCCATGAGTGAAGAATTCTGTTTTAAACGGATGGCATAGGAACAGCCATTCATCTCACAGGTTTTATAAAGTTTGGGAGATGAGAATCCACTGTCACCACGAAGGTATGTTTTGATGCCTCTTTCCAGATATTCCTGAAAAAGGGGTTCCATAAATCTATCTGCATCATTGCTGCAGCGGAGTGTTCCATCACGAAGTTCTGCCTTCAGCAGATCCCCGGTCAGACCATCACAGCAGAGCAAAGGATGGTATCCGTGTGCCTGATAATGGAAGCTGAAGCCTTCCCCTTCCTGATTGCCGTAGGTGTCAAATAAAGTACTGTCCAGATCCAGAAGCATATGCTCCGGACACTTTATGGAATAGATGATATCCCTAAAGCTTTTATCAATGTCATCAAACTGCAGGAGTGTATCTTCATCCATACGGTTGAAAAATCTTGATAGTGTTGGCTGTGAAGCCAGACTGTTCTTTTCAAGAATGGCATTGAAAACAGGATCAATGGTCAGTTCATCCGCACAGTCATCTTCGAAATATGCAGAGATGATCTGATAAATCATCTGCATCAGGTTTTCATCGTCTTTGTGGAAACGGACTGATGTATCATTGGTTTTGAATTTCTTTTTGATCAGCTTGGCGAAGCCGATCTTTGCAGCGAATTCTTTTATCAGGGGAAGTCCTGCATCGGAGGATAAATCGCCTCCGTTAAAATTTATTTTAATCTGTCTATTGCTTTTCAGTGTGATGGTGTTTAAAATATCCATAGAGAGACCCTTTCTGCGGTATTTATTTGGATTCGGCACCTAAATTTTACCACATATTTGGTCTCTTTTTCTATTCACTTATTAGATGAAATGCAATAAGTGGCTTAAATACAGTAACTATGTGGCTTTCAGCCACTTTCACGGCACAGCTGTGAATAATTCAGGTTTAATAACAGAAAAAGCCTCTCACAAGCTCCTCCATATATGCCTGATCTTTCATGCCCATCGTCTCCATCGCCGAATGCATTGCAAGAATCGGAACTCCGATATCTACCGTAAGCATAGGAAGCTGGATGTCGGATATAGGTCCAAGCGTGCTCCCTCCGACCATATCTGAACGGATTGAGAACTTCTGGTAAGGTATATCCGACTTTTGACATATCTGCTCAACTATGCCTACTGCTCTTGCATCCGTTGCATAGCGCTGTGCTGCGGAACGCTTTATGACAGGGCCTGCATTTAATGTAATCGCATTTGTTGGGTCATTTTTCTCAGGATGATTAGGATGTGTTGCATGTGCAACGTCAAGTGATATCATCATACCGTTTAAAATTCTGTCAATATATCCTGCCCTGACATCATCCGTAGTCTCATTGTCGCTCTCAAGACTTCTGTAAAGCTTCTCAAGCATAAATGTAAACACCGATGAGTTGGCGCCCTGCTTGGTCATGCTTCCGATTTCCTCGTTGTCAAATACCATTATTGCATTTATTCCATCCTCGTTGCCATTTGAAAGGCTGCTCTTAATTAATCCGATAAGACAAGCCACAACTGATGTAGCATTGTCAAGCCTTGGGCAGAGCACGAATTCTTCATCAAAGCCTACATACTGCCCTTTCTCTGTATTGTATACATAGCCTTCATAATCAAGAATATCCTCCTTGCGTACATTAAGCTCTGCTGCAAGATAATCCATAAAGAAATCATTCACATCCGTTCCCGGCTGGCAGCAGATAGGGAGCATATCTACCTGCTTGTTAAGTTCTACTCCCTTATTCACTTCCCTGTTCATATGTATAGCAAGGTTAGGTATTGTCACAACAGAACGTCTGAAATCCACAATCTTTACATCCGGCTCAAAAACCTTGTCAGACTTTACTGATACGCGCACAGCTATAGATAACGGTCTGTCAAGCCATGTGTTTAGAATTGCACCGCCATAGCCTTCAACATTGAGCTTTCCGATATTTCCCATGCCTGTCCTAATCTCTGGATTAGGCTTTACCGCAAACGAAGGACTGTCAGTATGAGCCGTTGCAATTCTTATCATTCCACCGTCATAATTTCTTCCTACCGTAAATGCCATGAGTGAGCTGTCATATACATTTATATAATAGCTTTTTCCTCTCTCAGGCTTCCACCTGCCACCAAGCCCAAGCTCGATAAAGCCTTCACTTTTCAACATTGCCATAGCTGTCTGCACTGTTGTGAATGAACAGGTAGCATCCCCTATAAATCGTATAAGTCTGTCTGATGATTCTCTGAATTCCATTTTTTTCCTCCACGTCCTAAAAAACAATGCACAAAACTTTTCAACAATAATTGTCAGCATTATTCCCTTTGGACTATTTACAACTAATTTTATTCCCATTATACTTATTAACGTAAAATGTTGCAAGTAGCAATATCTCATCGCACAGTCTGCTGCTATCAACTATTTATGCAATTCTTAACAGCTTACTAATATGATTGGAGAATATACATAACTATGATTAATATAGAATTAGACAACACAAAGACTTTCATGTCACATCTATTTATAAAAGATACTTTTGACCACTTCCTATGCCGTGAGCTGCAGATAGATACCTTCGTCTCATTTAAAGTAGACGGAAAGCTGCAAAAGGATTTTCTCAACGATATTGAAAAAGCTGAATTATCCGAATCATCCTATACACCATGGTCAATGTTAAAGCCATATTGTTTCAATATGATAAAAGGAAACCGCACGCCGCTCTCCATGAAGCTCGTCTTTTCCATGCCGCAGCACTCCATAGAAGCATTCATTGCCAAAAACGGTCTTAATATCAGCTCCGATACCGTAACCGGTCTGTACCTCAACATACGCTATGAAAATAAGCAGCTCTGTGTAATCACCGGCACCTCCCTAAGCTCCTTCACATTAGACAAGAGCATGGAGAATGCATGGGACACTGCTGTCGAACATTTCATTAAAAAAACCCAGGGACAGTAAAACGTCCCTGAGCATCCCGATTCTTTTTTATAATTTAGTATACGTTAACAAATACTGCGTTGAGGAAATCCTCATAAGGAAGTATCTCTCCATCTGTCAAGTCAATCTCTTTATCTATCATTCCTGCTACAACTCCTGTTTCAGCCTCTACAAGAAAATAATGCTCATCAAAGCTGCCATCAGTGTCCTTAAAGTGTCACTACGCCATCATACACATCCTGTCCTGCGTCAGAAACATCCAAGCCTGTATCAGAACCGATTGGCAAATCATCTGCTATACTGCCGTCTAACAAATCGCCTATCATATCATTCTCATAAGCATATACCAGTGCGGCATACACTATATCCGAAATTTCCGTAAAACTCTCCGGTACAGTTACCGATATATTGTTATCCTCTGTCATTACCGAATTGATATTGAGCTGGATGTCCTCATCCGTATTGGTATTCTCTGCCGTCAAATCAAATGTGCAGGTATATACTCTGCTGCCTTCTTTTCCTGTAAGGCTGTTAGTTATATCAAACCTAGCTGTGCCATCCTTATAATCAGCTATTTCACTTACTACATCGTCTTTGCTATTCTTAAGCTCATCAAAAGCTTCCTTGTAAACATCGCTTGTATTTTCAAAATCTGCATCTGCTAATACATCATCAATGGCATCCGCTGCCTCTGTCTTTAAGCCAGCAATATCACTGTCTGTAAGTCCCATTGAATAATCTGTGTTGAACTTTTCGATACCCTTTACAACTTCATCCACATAGATGTTAAAGAGCTCTTTAATCTTAGCTTCGCTAACAGAATTCTTATCAAGCTCAGCAAGAAGTGTATCCTGATTGTCAAGAAGTGCTGTTACAAATGCATCTGCAACCTTTGAAAGCTCTGTAGCGCCATCTACGGAAGCTGTGAATGTACCCTTCTCATCTGTAATCTTTATATCCTTAAATGCACTCTCAAGAATTGATACATATGTATTTACAAGTTCTTCGCTGTTGCTTAAGTTAACCAATCCTTCAACAAGTGGAACCTTAATGCACTTTAACTCAACACCGAACTCACTCTCAAAGTCGTCAAGTGAATATGATGACCCTAAAAGCATCGGTGCAAGCTTCTCAAACAATGTCTGCACATCAACATACATCGCATCCTTCGTCACAGTGATGAAATCATCCACATCAACAGTTACGAATGAATAGCTTACCTTCACTCCCATTGTCATGGCATCCCCATCAGTCTTGCCTGTAAATTTGAGTGCAAGATTTTCAAGTCCGCTTATGCTTGATTCAAGCTTCATATCAACATCATATGAATAATGTGTCATTGAGCCTGCATCCTTCATAATGCTGAACATCGTCTGCTTTGACTTGCTGCTGCATCCTGCAGCGAGAGCCATACTCATAGCAAGCACAAGCATAACCGCCAGAATTTTTTTAATTTTTTTCATAATTTCTCTCCTTTGATTTAATATATCAACACTCTAACATATTAACATCTTTTTTATTTATGTCAAAGAGCTTTTAGTACTACTTTAAATTTTTTATTAAATACAAAAAAAACATATTGTAGTCCTGTTTTAAAAAATGTATAATGATTTGAAAAGCGTTTTGTGACGCTTATAATAGTTGTATAATAATTTATATCAGGAGGAAAGTGTTATGAAACATCTGTTAAGTCCGCTCGACTTATCCGTTGAAGAATTGGACAAGCTTCTTGACGTTGCCGCCGACATAGCAGCCGATCCGGCAAAGTATTCTCATGTTATGACCGGCAAAAAGTTAGCCACACTCTTCTATGAACCAAGCACACGCACACGTCTTAGCTTTGAGGCTGCTATGCTTAATCTCGGCGGCTCCGTTCTCGGATTTTCATCCGCAGATTCAAGCTCCGCTTCAAAAGGCGAAAGCGTTGCCGATACAATACGTGTTATATCATGCTATGCAGATATATGTGCAATGAGACATCCTAAGGAAGGTGCTCCGTTAGTTGCTTCAATGCATTCAAGAATCCCTGTAATCAATGCAGGTGATGGTGGTCATCAGCACCCTACACAGACACTTACCGATCTCATGACAATCCGTGCTCTGAAGGGTCATTTTGACGGTCTGACCATAGGTCTTTGCGGTGACTTAAAATTCGGACGGACGGTTCATTCTCTCATCAATTCCCTTGTAAGATATAACAATATTCATTTTATACTCATCTCACCTAAGGAGCTTTGTGTGCCTGATTACATCAGAGAGGATGTCCTGTGCGCAAACGGCATTGATTTTGAGGAAGTTACAAGTCTTGACGAAGTTATGCCAAAGCTTGACATTCTCTATATGACGAGAGTCCAGCGTGAGCGTTTCTTCAATGAGGAGGAATATCTCCGAATGAAGGACTACTATATACTCACCCGTGAGAAGATGGCTCTTGCCAAGGATGACATGATAGTGCTCCATCCGCTCCCAAGAGTAAATGAGATATCCGTTGAAGTTGATGATGACCCAAGAGCCGCTTATTTTAAACAGGCTCAGTATGGCGTATATGTGAGAATGGCTCTTATAATGTACCTGTTGGATATGATTCCTGATTTCAAAAACCAGTAAATGAACTTGTGCCGTAAGTATGCGGCGGAATGGAGATTAAATCATGTTAAATGTAGGAAAACTCACCGAAGGCTTCGTACTCGACCACATAAAGGCCGGACGCTGCATGGATATATACCGGTCGCTCGGTCTTGACAAGCTTGACTGCTGTGTTGCTATCATAAAAAATGCCAAGAGCAAAAAGATGGGCAAGAAAGACATTATAAAGATTGACGGCGGCTTAGACCTTGTTGACCTCGACATATTAGGCTTTATAGACCACAATATCACTGTCAACATAATAAGAAACGGTGAAATTGTCGAGAAAAAAGAGCTGACACTTCCAAAAACCGTCACCAACATAATCAAATGTAAAAACCCAAGATGCATCACTTCTATCGAGCAGGAGCTTGACCAGATATTCTGCCTGACCGATGAAGAAAAGCAGGTGTACCGCTGCAAATACTGTGAAGAGAAATATACCAAGCTGTAATTGCCGCTTTACATTTGAGCCTACCCCTTTAAGCTGCACATTCCGTATGTGCTGAAGGCTCGAATTCTTATATAATTTATAAAAGCTGCCACATTGAACATTATCTTGTCCAATAGTGGCAGCCTTAATTCTGCATAACTGATGCAAATCGATTGCATCATAAATTTATCTCTGTTTATTGTTCTTAAAAGCGCTGTATACCGCTTCTGCAAGGATTGTAAGATAATCGATCTCGACATTTCCCCACTTATGTTTCATCCCTAACATATAAAATGCTATGATATATTCCGGCATATGCGCTTCAGGAAGCTGTATGCTTATATATGAGCAGCAGCCGGTCGATACAAGCTTCGTGTATATACTCTCATCTTCTCGCTCAATTGAGCTCAGATTATTGATAGCACGCACATTATCCACTGCTAAAAGTACCTTGTACGAATCACTGCCCATAAATGCCACATCTAAAAGTCCTTCCGGACATCCATCCGTGTATACTATAGCTTTGTAATCTGTCATGCTGTACACAACTGCCGCACCGAGACTGAATGCTGTCTTAATGTCTTCTAAGATTGCTTTTATATCATTGCATTTATTGACAATAATATTTCTCACAACATCCTTAAGTGCCTTAATGTACACGGGATAACCACCCATCTCCGTCTGCCTTCCTATGACATCTATCGAATCATGAAGCTGCGGTCTGTATATTATATATCTGTTCTTGCCTTTATCTTTTGCAATATATAATGCCTTATCTGCAAGCTTGAACAATTCATCAAACCTATTTCCGGCCTGAGGGTATTGCGATATTCCCATCGAAAGTGTAAAACGTACATTCTTAAGCTTCTTAACCTGATTATAGCGAAGCTGTGACAACATTGCTTTTAAGAATAGTCTAAGCTGCTGTTCATCAGGAATATCCTCAGTCAAAATAAAAAATTCATCTCCGCCAAACCTTCCGACAACACCTCTTCCATCAAGAGCCTCCGTAAGTGACTCTGCAAGAACAATTATCGCCTTGTCTTCCATAAGATGACCATAGGTGTCATTGATACTCTTAAAGTCATCTATGTCTATAAGTATCATATACAGCTTGTTATCGCATGCATCTGCCAGTCTGTCTGTTGCATACTCTATAAGAGCACGCTTATTGAGAAGTCCTGTCGCTGCATCCTTTCCTGCCTTCGTAAGATAGTATGGAATGTCATCGTCAGTTATATCTTTCCTGTTCACAATCCCCACTATAACGTCCGCATTATGTCTTGAAATATATCTTGCATTGATAACCAAAGTCTCCGGGACATGCCCTTCATTCATAAAGCCTGTCTTTATTGTGCACAAAAACTGATTTTCAAGATTCTTAAGCCTATTGTACAGATTCTGTATCTCAGCCTTGTTGCTTCCTTTATCTATGGCAAACTGTAATACATCCTTATACCATTTTTCAATATTATTTTCATATAGGATATGTGATTTTCTCACTGCATAGTCATAAAAAACAATTCTTCCTGTCTCCGGCCAGAATTCCATATATACAAGTCCACTTATCTCCATGAACATTCTATACTTATCCATCTTCTGCTGATTAGTCAGGAATGATGTCTCAATCATATCAATGCAATATATATCAACTGTATAAAAACAGTCATTATTTTCCATCGGCATGGACATGTTAATATGTATGTCAACAGGACGATACTCATCATTCATGTCGCGCATAAGTGTTATTATGCTATACTTCTCTCCCGGCTTCATACCATGGCATACCAAAAGGAATTCCTCTTCATAATCAGGATGAATAAGCTTATTGAAAAAAGATGCGGAGTTCTTACCCAGGAAATTATACAGGGCTTCCTCCGCATTCAATATAACAAAATCTTTTTGTAAAACTGCCTTGGCGAATTTCATGTTGATACTATCGTCATATGTATCAGAAATACGATTAAACATCGAAAAATCTCCTCTTGGTAAATAACCACCAGTCAGCCTGTAAGCCGGGTTATGTCGTGAATAATCATCTATCTAGACCTGC
>OGKZ01000707.1_pt1 | contig 30582 bp, 39 predicted proteins | sample 1572571 | NCBI WGS metagenome assembly OGKZ01 (sample SAMEA2581906, study PRJEB24529) | metagenome | biome: Human gut stool | place: China | collected 2011 | reverse complement strand
CGAAAAACAGCAGCCCTTCGCCCTCGCCGGAGTGGGTCACATAGGAAAGCTGATGAGGGCTGATGTTGAGCTGCTTTGCGAGAATCTGGCGGTCTCCCGCAGCCTGATTCAACATGATGATCATGTCGCTGTTCTCGAAAATATTCTCAACCTCACGAGAAGAAAGAAGGTCTTTCACGTTCTGGGTCAACCCTGTGGGGATGCCGCCCCACTTGCGGAAGCGCTTCCAGATCTCCACGGAATAAGCGGCGGTCTGCTCCTCTTTCAGCAAAAGGTGCATCTCATCCATATAATATCGGGTGGACTTTCCGCTGCTGCGGTTTGCCGTGACACGCCCCCACACTTGATCCTGCACAATGAGCATTCCCAGCTTTTTCATCTGCTTGCCCAGCTCCTTGATGTCGTAGCAAACGATGCGGTTGTTGACGTTCGCATTGGTGCGGTGGTTGAACAGATTCAGGGAGCCTTTCACATAGATTTCCAGTGCGGTGGCAACGTGGTGGGCTTCCTTCTCGTCCTGCTGAAGCAGGGCGTTGTACAAGTCCTCAAGGATGGGCATATTCTCCGGGCAGGGGTTCGCAAAATATTTGCGGTAGATCAGATGCACACAGCGGTCGATGACGGTTTTCTCCACCGGCAGCAGCCCTTCTTTGCCGCCCACCACCAGTTCACACAAAGAAAGAATAAAGTCAGCTTTCAGGGATAGGGGATTATCTTCCTCGGAGTAGTTGGCATTGATGTCCATGGGATTGATGAACTGGGTACTGTTGGGCGAAATTTTGATGACCTGACCTTTCAGCCGATTCACCAGAGGAGAATACTCTCCCTCTGGGTCATTCACGATAATATCATCGTCCGTCACCAGAAACGCATTGGCAATTTCACGCTTTGCTGAGAAACTTTTGCCGGAGCCGGGAGTGCCCAAAATCAAGCCATTCGGGTTTTTCAGCTTTTTGCGATCCACCATAATCAGGTTGTTGGACAGAGCATTCAGACCGTAGTACAGCGATTCTTTTCCGCTCTGGTACAGTTCCTGCGTGGTAAAGGGGATGAAGATAGCGGTGCTGCTGGTGGTCAGCCCACGCTGAATTTCAATCTGGCAGTCTGCCAGCGGCAGGCTGCTCATCAGCCCCTGCTCCTGCTGGAAATCCAGCCTGCACAGATTGCAGTTGTGCTTCTGTGCAATGCTGGATGTCTGAAAAACATTGTTTTCCAGCTCCTGTTCCGTGCGCCCGGTGTTCAGCACCAGAAAAGTGACGAGGAACATCCGCTCGTTCTGGCTCTGCAATTCTTTCAGCAGAGCTTTTGCATCTCTGCCGTAAGTTGCCAGATCGGACGGGATAATGTCAATATCATAACCGGCACGGATAGCTTTTTTCTGCTCCTCAATCTTGCTTCTGTCCAGTTCCGTGATGGTGCGCTTGACCGTCTTGATAGCACGGTTCTGGTCTACGGACTGGATGTGCATGGTGACGATCTGGCTGGAATCCATATCCAGAAAGTCCTTCAAAAGCTGGTCACTGAGGTCGGATGCCGTGATGCTCAGAAAGCTGGCGGCACAGTAAATACCACCCATCTGGAATGTGCGGCTGTTCTTAAAGGCAAATGCCGTGGGCGCAATGGCATCTTTCACCGAAAGTCCGCTTTTCACAAGGTCGTTCCAGTCAAAACGGAACTTGGAAGAACCGTCCATGTTGAACATATCGTGCATCAGTTTGAGCCGCTCGGTACCGTTCAGCGGATGCGCCAGCACACCCAGCCGGTGAAAGTTGTTGAGCAGGTCATTCTGGATGTGGTCGAGGCGGGTCTTGACCTGCCGCATACTCTCGCCCTCCACGCCAAAGGTGATGAATTTACTTTTGGTCAAGCCATTATTGCCTTTGGCAAGCTGCTGGCGCAGCATTTGCGAATACTCGGCGCGAACATCATCAAAACCATCCCGCTGGAATGGGATGCGGATGCTCTTTTCAAACTCGGTGCTATCCGTTGCCATGTTGACGAAAGACAACTCGAACTTGATGCTGGAATCGAAGAAGTTCAGAAAGCTGCACCATTCCTCAAAAATTGCAGTCTTATCTTCCTGCTGCGCGAGCTGGTAATTGATGTCCTGATAGGCAATCGTCCGGGTGTAGTAGTTCACCTTAACCCGGCAAGTGCCATCCTCAAACATCCGCTGCATCGGGATGGACTGCTGTGCGGTTTTAGGAACATCTGCCTTGAGCGGCTTCTTCTTGCCGCTGTCCTTATTCTTTTTCCAGAACGGAATCATGGGCGGTTCCTCCTCTCATCAGAATTGCATAGTAGTTGTTGGTCTTGTACGGTCGAATCTTTGGGCGCAGGAACCGCGCCTGAATATAGTGCGACAGCAGCTTTTCCAGCGGCTGACCGTTTTTCTCGTACATACCGAGAAAAAACGCAGGCAGCATGACTGCCATCATGCCAAGGGTGGCAGCAGAGTTGCCGCCGGAATCCCGGAGCAAAAAGAAAAGCGGCACTCCAATCAGTGCCGCCGTACCGAAGCAGATGAGCTGCCGCTTTGTCAGGTTGAAAGCCACTTTGGACTTCACCTTAGTTAAGTCGCGGGGAACAGAAATATACGCAGCCATAGAACACCTCCTTTAATGCGCACCCAGTACGCTTTTTGTGACTGAGCTGGTCTTGAACAGGCTGAAACAGAGCAGGACGGTGTAGCCGACAATGCCCCAGATCGAGTTGATGGCATCACCAGAAATCGCTACCGACTGTATCAGCACGGCGTAAATTGCCACGCAGATGAGGATGAGAAAGCCTTGAAATCCCAGCGCAAACAGGCATTTCAGGTAGTTTTGCCCCATGTGGCTTTGTTCATGGTTACCCCATGTTGCCATGGGAATCGGTGCAAGGCTCACCATGCAGTAAATCTCGATCATGCGTCCGTACACAATGACGAAAATCACGATTGACAGTATTCTCATGGTGATTCCGATGAAGAACGATTGCAGAAACAAACCGAACAGAGGGCCAACATCCATTTGCATCAGGCTGGCTTCCAACATAGAAAGACCAATGTCGTTCACTCTGGTGTTTCCTGCAATAATGCCGCTGGAATCGGACACAACTTTCTGCGTCAGGTCGAAAACGGCCATGACAATATCGAAGGTATTGCTGATAAGCCACACAGACACTGCTGTTTTGAAGATCCATCGCATGATGAGAGCTGGCTCGAACTGCGTCATGTTGTTGTGCTGGGTTATCATCTCGATCAGCTCATAGCAGGCAATAAATGTGAGGATGATGCCCGCGATAGGCAGCACAACATTCCGGGAAAGGGCTTCGATCATTGCAAAAACGCGTGGTTCAAAGGCCGATGGCCGTGTGCCGACCTGTTGCGCAATGTCACCGACCTGCTCATTTACGGCATCGAACAGCCCGGACAGGTTTGACATGATGCCAGCCGTCAGGATACCCTTTATCCAATCGGCTATGGCTTTGAGAACGGTTTCCATTCAGCAGTCACCGTCCTTTAGGTGAAGTGGTTGATAAGGGTCTTGAGAAGGTTCAGGAGAAAAATAATGTGGGTCAAAAACTGCATAAGACACCGCCTTTCACTGATGGGTGGATGTTCGTCTGCAATTCGCTTCCTATTATAATAAGGGCTGTTATCCACAGCTAAGATAGAGCGATTGCGTATGTACAGGCGGGAAACCCCGCCTGCGGCTCTTAGCCGAAAAGACCGGACAGCAGAGGAATCAGGGTGATGCCCACCAGAGCAACGCCGCCGCCAGCCATGAGCTGCTTCATGCCCTGAGACTTTGCTTATGTGTGATAAAGAAGTAATAGAAGTGTAAAAAATTTTGCCTTTCCTATCCGATACTTGTCTTTGGTATCGGATAGGGCAGGCGGTCATTCGGGCAAGTCCACCTTGCCGACGAAAGAATAGTAAATCTCAATATCCTGTCTGCGTGTGCCGTTTTCATCGTAGCTGCACTCATGCACAACGATTTTCTCTACAAACTCACGTAAGAGGGTGTGGGTCAGTTCTTCAAAGTTCATGTGCTTGCGGACAATGTTCATAAACTTTTCTGCGTTTACGGTAGCTTCCTGTGCTTTGGAAAGCTCCGCCTGTATTCTGGCAACACGCTCTTTCAATTCCTGCTGTTCGGCTTCATAGTCTGCCGAAAGCTCCGTGAAACGCTCGTCAGAAATGCGACCGCTTACGCTGTCCTCATACAGCCGCTTGAAAATAGCGGAAAGTTCACCGATACGCTTTTCGGCAGCTTCCAGTTCCTTTTTCTTGGCGGCGTTCCGGCGTTTGCCGCCGTCCTCGTTCTGCTCGATCAGCAGCTTCATAAAACGGGCTTCATGCTTTGCCGCATAGCTCGTCACTTTCCGTAGATTGGAGAGAACGCCCGCAGTCAAAAGGTCGGTGCGGATAAAATGTGCGGTGCAGTCATGGGTGCGCTTCTTGTAGTTCCCGCAGATATAGCAGTCCTGTTTCCGCTTATCGGTCTGGTAACGCTGCTGATACATGACGCTGCCGCAGTCCGCGCAAAAGAGCATACCAGAGAACAAGCCCACTTCATCATAGCGGTTCGGACGCTTGCGCTGTTTGCGTAATTCCTGCACACGCTCCCATGTCTGGGTGTCGATGATAGGCTCATGGTGGTTCTCGAAAACTGCCTGTTTCTCAATGGGATTTTCTATGCTGTGCTTGGTCTTGTAGGACGGTTTCTCCGTCTTGAAGTTCACCAAACAGCCCATGTACTCCCGGTTTTCAAGGATATGCACCACGGTATTTGTCGCCCATTTGCACTCATAGCCGGGGTGATAGCGGCGTGTGCTGCCCGTCCTGCGGTATTCCAGCGTTCCCGGCGTTGGGATTTCCTGCTCGGTCAGCATACGGGCTATCTTGGTCGGACCGTTCCCGGCAAGGCACAGACGGTATATCTGCTTGACCACGGGTGCGGCTTCCTCGTCAATGATGAAGTTTTCGTCCTCGTCCATGAGGTAGCCGTACACGGGTTTGCTCGTAACAGGCTTGCCGCTCATGCCTTTTGACCGTTTTACAGCTTTGATTTTCTTACTCGTATCTCTCACCAGCCATTCGTTGAAAATGTTCCGCAGAGGGGCAAAATCATTATCGCCCTGTGCGCTGTCCACTCCATCGTTAATTGCGATAAAGCGGACGCCTTTTTGTGGGAAAATCATCTCGGTATACATTCCCACCTGCAGGTAGTTTCGCCCTAACCGTGACATATCCTTTACGATAACGGTAGCCACTTTCCCGGCTTCAATGTCCGCAAGCATGGATTGAAAGCCCGGTCTTTGGAAGTTCGCACCAGAATAGCCATCGTCCGTGTACCAGCGCAGATTGGAAAAGCCGTTCTGCTTTGCGTAGGTTTCAAGGATACGCTTCTGGTTGGAAATGGAATTACTTTCGCCTTGCAGCTCGTCCTCATGGGATAGTCTTGGATAAAGGGCAGTGATTTTCTGGGTGGTCTGTCTTAACATAAAATCCTCCGTTTCCGACAGCCAGCCCCACTATTCCGTATTTCGATTATACCACATGGGGCGGCTGTCTGTATAGCGGCTTCTGCTTCTTTACCGCCCGGTAAAATGACGATTTTTCTGTGCGGCTTGTAGCGTTAGGGCGAAAGCTGGGCTTTGTGTCCTGCGGCGGCTTCCGCCTCCAGCACTTTCATCATCTTATCGGCTGCGGTGTCGGTGGTATCTTTTTTGAAAAATCCGGAAACGACAAGGACGGTGTTGCCCATGCGGATCTCTGTCACGCAGTCCGGGCGGCGTTCCGGGGTGGTGTTCTGCTTGTTCTCTGCCATAGGCAACTCCTTTCATTTCATCAATTCTTTTAGTCTGTTCAGCTTGGCTTGCGCCGTTTCACGGCGGAAGTTCTCTCCCGTAAAGAGGATAGGGGCGCACATTTCCAAAAGGCGGTCATAAATCCGGGCATGGGCGGTGTCCAGCGGATTTTGCAGGCTGTCCAATGTCAGATTGGTGGTAACGATTAAGGGCTTGCGGCTGCGGTAGCGGCTGTCAATCACATTGTAGACCTGTTCTAAACCGTACTCTGTGCCGCGCTCCATTCCAAAATCATCAATGATAAGCAGAGGAAAACGGCAAAGACGCCCGATATACTCGTTGCGCCCCTCAAAGCTGGCGGTCAGGTCATTCAAAATCGCAGAGAAGTTCGTCATGCGGACAGCGACTTCCTGCTCCATGAGGGCATTAGCGATACACCCGGCAAAATAGCTTTTTCCTGTGCCGACCTTGCCCCATAGCAGATAGCCGATATTTTCCTCGCGCATGGTTTCCCAATGCTCCACATAGAAGTGTGCAATCTCTATTTGCGGGCATTTCCCGTTGTCGTTGGCGAAAGTCCATTCCTGCATGGTAGGATTGGTAAATCCCCGGCGCTTCAAGTCCTCCACGGTGTCAAGGTGCTTTCTGCGCTGTTCGGCGGCTTCACGCTCCAAACGCTGGGCTTTCTGGCAGTCACATTCTGCCGGGTGGCGGTCACGCCCAAACAGGGCGGCTTGCTTTTCCGGGAAGTAGGCTTCTTTCGGAGTGTAACACTTGCCGCAGTAAAGCAGTCCGTCCTCGCCCGTGTAGTCCTCCGGCTGTGGGGTAACAGCCGCCATATTCAAAACTCGTTCTGTAAACAGATTACTCATAAGCTCTCGCCCTCCTTGCAGGTGTATTCGGGTATGCCCTGTTTCGGGGCAGCCTTTGCGGTATCGTCTGCCGCCCATCTGCGGATAGTGGCGGCGTGGTTTTTATATTTCTTGCCCGTGGACGCGATATAGCCGGAAAGCCGCTCAATGTAGTACGCCCATTTTTCGGGCAGCTCCGCTTGCAGTTCGGAAAGCTCCGTATCAGTCAGAAATACATTCTCATATCTGCCATAGCTGCGGGCGATGGCTTGTCCCTTTAACTCTCCCTCTTTTTCTAACTCTATATCTATCTCTTTCTTTATCTCTATCTCTGGTGGACGAATGTCGGACAAATGTCCGCCATTTGTCCGCGGCGGCAAAAGTGCCTTATTTTCAAGCCTTGCGGCGCGTTTCCGTTCCGCTTCGGTAGAGGATTGACCGATCATCAGCTCGATGTCGGTCATATAAAGCAGCCCGCAGTCAAGCTGCTCCACAAGCCCTAACTGCTGGAAGATGGCTAATGCCCGTTCCACCGTCCCGATTTGGTGACGGGTCAGCGTGGCTATCATCTGGGCGGTATAGGGGATATGCTCGTCAAGCTGCAATCTGCCGCCATTTTTCAGCGATTTTAAGTACAGCTTCAAGAGGATATTGGAATACAAAATCCCGTCTTTCATGTCCTCCAACAGCACAATGGAATCGCTGTCGAAGAAGTTTTCTTTCAGTTTGAGGTAGTAATATTTGCGGTTATCTGCCATTGGCGGTGTCCTCCCTGTGTTTCCATCTCTTAGAGAAATACCGGGGGCAGAGGACGATAATCGCCCGGAAGCTCTGCTTGCAGCCGTGTGTGCAGCCCCGGCAAAGGTCATTGTAGGTAATACGGTTTCGGTGGTTGAGGAAAAAGCTCCATTCCAACCGCCGCTTTTTGCTCATGCGTGGCATTTCTCGCTCCTTTCTGCCGTTTCCGCTGGTATAAGCGGATAGGTCGGTAAAAATGTAGTTTCTCGGTGTCATTTTCGGGGATTTCCTGCGCTGTGCGCCCCGTTTCAAAGGTGGGCAGTATTGCGGATAGGGTGCAGGGCATATCCCCGTTTTGGTATCGTTTCGGGGCGGTTTTTAACGCTCATGTTCGTGCTTTTTCTCTCTGTCTTTCTCGCCTTGCAGGATTTGAGAAAGATTGCTTTTCACGGTATGCAGCTCCTTGACACGGGCTTTTTTCTCCCGGTATTCGTTGTAATGGGCGTTCTTTTCGGCGGTAAGCTGCTCGATTTCCGCTTGCAGGGCTTTATGGCTTGGCAGCTTGGAAACGCCATGCGCCCGAAAATAACGGGTGGCTGCGTCCGCTATGATAAAATCGCTTTCGTGCCGTTCCCGGTAGGCGCTGCGGGCTTTTTCCGTTTTCTGCGCTTTCAGACCGTCACGGGCAGGCTTGGTCTTGGCATAGGCAAGCACCTGTGTCTGAAGTTCCTTTTTCTCCCGGATAGCAGCGTCCAGGGCTTTCAGCTTGGCGGTGCTGTCCTGTAAATCCGCATTGGCGGATACAAGGGCTGCGTCCAGCTCCTCCGGCGAATAGCCGTACTGCCCGTAGGCGGCAACGGTAGCCGCCATTTGTTTCAGATTGTGGACTGCCGCCCAGCGGTCATAGCCCGCGCCCTTTCCCTCCGCTCGCTTCGCTGCCCGGTCAACCATGCGCTGAATACCGTCCTTTTCCGGGGTGGTTTGGACAGCTTTTTTGCCCTGCAAACGCTCCCTTATGTTGCGGGGGTATTCGGGTACGGTTGCGGTCTGCTCGGCGGCTCTGTGGGCGTTCTGTTCCAAAAGGGCAAGAACGGCAGCGCGGTCAAAATCATCTCCCAGCTTGCGGGCGGTAATGGGCTTTGTCCTGTCCGGCGTGAGGTAGGATAGCCGCCATCGGCTCTCCTTGACAGTCACGCCCTGTTGCAAGAGAACGGCGGCGAACTCGCCATAGCTTGCGGCAGAGGACAGCGCGGTGCGTATGGCCTGCCGCAATTTTTCCTTGTCTGTTTCAAACTTCGTGGGCTTGGCTGGCTGCTCCTCGGCTGGCAAGGCGGCAGCTTCCTTGTCCAGCTTTACCTGCCCTTTCCGCTGCGCCCAATACTCACGCTCGGTAATGCGGTTTTTGCTGCCATGCAAAAGGTCGATTTGATAGAGATTTTCCCGGTGGCACAGCTCCATGACTTCGGCTTTGAAGTATTCCATCGCCGCGTCTGTGCAGCGGTGTTTGCACCCGGCGCGGGTGTCTGCCGGTCTGTCCATATAGGGCAAGAATGGAACTTCGGCTATCCGCAGAGAATTGATAACGATATGCACATGGATATTGCCGCTGTGGTTGTGTCCGTCCGGGTGGGTGCAGACAATGGCTTGGTGTCCAGGAAACTGCTTCCGGCAAAATTCCTCGCCCAACGCCTGCGCCCGGTCTACGGTCAAACCGTTGTCCACCGCGTCCCGTGGGTCAAAGCTGATAATGTAGTGGTGGCTTTTTACATCTTCCCGCTTCTGGTTCTTCCCATAGCGGAGATTGGAGCGCATACAGGCAACGGCAAAATCCTCGTCGCCGCAGTTCAGCGTGGCTATTCGATAGTCCTCCCTGAGCATGAGCCGCCCGTTTTCATCAAGGGTGGGCTTCATGGTAAACTCGTCATGTTCAAAGGTGAGGTACTGCTCGGCTGCGCCATAGTCCGCATTTTTAGAGCTGATATGTTTGAATGTTGCCAACAGCGTCACCCACTTTCTGCAAGACTTCAAACTTTAGGGCAGCAAGGTCGGAAACCGCCGCCCGTACCTCCCCGGCAAGCTGCGGGTAGGGGCTGTGCCACTCGTTCAGCGTCCGGGCTATCTGGTTTAAGTTGCCGCCGATCCTGCCGTATTCGGCGGTCAGCTTCCCGACAGCGGCAAGCAGCTCGTCATTGACGGGGGAAACGGTTATGATGGGGCGTATGGCTGCCCCGGTTATGGCTTGCCGGATAAACTCGGCTTGGCTCATGTTGTAAGCAGAAAGCCTTTCCGCAAACTCGGCGTATTCTTCCTCGGTCATGCGTGTCTTGACTACCCGGCTGCGGTGCGGCGTGTTATATCGTTTTCGCATGGTAAAACCTCCTTCGGCTGTGCGTGGTGTCCTCTCACTAATAGGAGAAAAACAGGGTGTAAAGCGGAACTGTTTTTGAAAAATCCGAAAAATTATTTTGAGGGATTTTCCAGCGGCGTAAGCCGCATAAGCAGGGTTTGGGGAAGGCACTCCCCAACAAGATTCCCGCAGGGGCAAAATGAGTGAAAAGCGAATTTTGGTACTGTGGTAGAATCTTGCTCTAAGAAAGTGGCGGTTTCCTCTGTGTGGGCTTCCGTCAATACCTTTAGTGCCGCAAGCGGGGATTTTGCCAAATCTGCGGCGGCATTTCTCCCCCTATTACCTACAACACCACGCAAAGCAAAAATGACGGTGATTTGCAGAAATTTCCCTCTATTCCTTACAAAACCGCACAAGTCGGAATAGGCGGGAATGTTGAAAAATTTCTTCATTTTCCTTTCATTCCCCACACCACCGAAAATTGAAAATTGCCAAACAAAGAGCGTGTCATATTTCCCTTTTCGTGGGGCAATACGGCGGTTTTTCAAAAATGCCAAAAATAAACGCAAAAAAACAGGAAACCTTTTATGATTTCCTGTCTTGGTGTGCCGTTCTATGTGGCGGCGGTTATTCAGTTTTGGAGTATGGCTGTTCATCAAAGCGGAACTGGAACAGGGCAGCGATAAGCCGCCGTTTGATGTTGTCCTCTGTGTCTTTGTTGACTTGTCCGTTTTCAAGGGAAGCAATTCGGATTCGCTTGCTGTAATGCCGTAAAACTTCGTCAACGGCTTCCGGCTCTCCGCTGGTCGCTCGGATAACGGTTTCATACGGTACAAGTTTAGGATTCCTCACGGAAAAGCACCTCCATTTCTTCATACAGCATTTGCAAGGCACTGTGTATGTAATGCCACGCCGTACTCCGGCAGCGTCCGTATAATTCCCCGATTTCCTGCTGTGTGTAATGTCCGAAAAAATAAAGGTAAATGATTTCCCTCTTTTTCTCCGGCAGAGAGGACAAGGCTTCGGCAAGCTCTCCATTTGAGAGGATAATCCTCTGACCGCATATAGTGATTGGGTATTGCTTGTAGGGGTCTGTAAAATATTTATCTGACGTACTGAACGGGTAAAACTTTTCTTCTGTGAGGTATTCAAAGGATATTTCCCTCAGCCGCCGTTTATCCCTGTCACGCCATGCGTTGATAGCAGCATAGCGTATGACTACTCTGCAAAAGGCGTTAAATGTGTATTCGATATGCTCCTTGTATGCTTCTGTACAAGTCATGAGAAATCCCCCCTTAACTACCACTGGAAAAATAGAAATGCACAAACTATTGCTTCAATTTGATGCAATTTCTATATATGATAAAATATATTTTGCTATCTCCTCTGACACTTGATAATGTGTTATAATATCCCCCCGATCACTATATTCACCCGGAATTATTTCTTCAATGTAGTAATTACCATCGCTTTTATAAAGTATCTGGGTATCCATTTCTTTTAACTCTTTTTTATTATCCCTTGATAACATAAATCTAACAATTTGACATTCAACTTCTCCGGGGGTTGGTGCACTATCTGCATATTCCCACTGTTCCAGAGCTAACCCGTTTAGATATTGCGCTATTTCAGAAATATCGTCTATTTCATTCAGCAACGTATTTTGGTCTGCTCCGTAAAACTGTATCTTCTGCTCTTTAGAAGTCTTGCGCAGTTCCTTTTCTGTAAATGATGTTTTTCCTTGATAATATTGGGCATTCCCTATATCATCTATTTTTTCAATATCACTATTTGGCACATAAAAATCAAGTCCCCACCCATCCAGTATGTCCTTCGCTGTTATATTCTTATTTAGTTCTAAGTCCTCCGGCGCATTGAGAAACCGTCCCGCCTTTTCTGATATTCTGGCTATTGTTTCTATTTCTTGATCATAATCTCGTATAATATATTCACCTTTATCGGAAATATATAATTCTAAGGTACTCATATGAACTAACGGTATTCCATCCGGTAAAAATATAGGTTCATCAATTACCTCATATGATATATAACTATATACCAAGTCTATATCTTCGGGCAGCTGTTCCATATCATTCCAGGATTCAATATCCAGTTGTTTTACGAGTCTTTCTATTTCTTTATTATTGTCAATGATACCAATCATCTCACCAGAAGCTGAAATAATTTCAGTAAATTGTTTTTTTTCTTCATCGTTTCCGAAAATATCTGCGGCAGCTTCCATGAATGATTTCTTTTCATTAGCAGTAGAAGGGGCGGCATATGCACCAGTTACAAAAAAGCAGATACAAACGGCAATCGTGAAAATAGCAGTAATGGCAATAATGACTTTTGATTTTTTCCTAAATTTCATAATCGCACCTAACCTTTCTTTTAACTGTTCTGCTCCCTCAGTCAAAGTGACGGAAGCTAAAGAACTTTTGTAGAGATTGTTCGACTTCAAAAAGGAAATTAGTATATCTCCATACTCACGTCTTGCGGTATCGTCAAGTACAGATATGACTTTTTCATCACATGACAATTCACAAGATTTATTCACTTCCTTTTCCAGCAGATATACAAAAGGATTGAACCAATGGACGCACACAACAATCTGTATCAGCCATTTATAAAACATATCCCTCTGCTTGTAGTGAACCAGCTCATGCACAAAGATATAAGACAACTCTTTATCTTCCCATTCGCCAACGGGCAAAATGATTCTTGGTCGAAAGAAACCAATCAGCATAGGGGAAGCAAGCAGCGGATTACAGGATAATTCTACCCTTGTCTTAATTTTCAGTTTTTCTTCACAATCAGATAGCAGATTCAAGATTTTTATATCTGATACTTCTTTATTTCCTGCTTTGATGTATTGAATAAAGCCTTGATAAACCGTTACTTTGCGGACAAATAAAACCAGTGTCAATGCTGACCAGATAAAAAACAGGCAGACATATTTGTCAACTGGCTCACGCATGGCAGCGGTGGTTATTTCCCGGTTTGGCTGTATCGGCTCTGCTTTGTTGTTACCCGTATCTGCGGGAACGGGTACATTGGGGTTTGTAGGGATTTCATTTGTTATTGCTGTTGTGTCGAATTTTTCAAATAGACTTCCAATAATCGTAGTGTCGGGAGTAAAGGGAAGCAGAAAACGCAAAGCAACAACTATCCAAATATAATACTGCCAACGCTTACTGAACCTGTTTTTATACAGCGGCTTCAATCCCAAAATGAGAAGCAGTAACAGCGCGCCGGAAACAGACAGCGACAATAATATTTTCACAAATTCATTCATTTTCTTTTCTCCAAAATGTTTCAATCTCTTTCAATTCGTCTGCCGAAAGAATACCCTGCCGCAACAAGGTTGATACTAAGTTTTTCACATTCCCGCCATAGACTTTATCAAGAAAGCTGTGGGTCTGCATGGTCTGGTATTCAGCTTCTGTTACCATAGCCACATACTCATTTTTCCTGCCGATTTTTTTGACTTTCAAGAACTTTTTTTCTCCTAAACGGGAAAGCAGCGTGAGTACGGTGTTGTTCTTCCATTCGTTTTTGTCTTTTTCTAATTCCTCCATGATGAGGGAGTATAAAGCTGCCCCTCCATTCTTCCAGATGATTTTCATTAGTACCAATTCGGATTCAGAAATCTGCTGTGCCATGTTGTCCTCCTTTTATATTAACATTTTGTGGGTGCATAAACATCTTAACACTTTGTAGGTGATAATGCAATACCATAAAGGAAATTTAAGAATTTATAAAAAGATATGAAAGATAGCGGGATTCCGTAGTAGTCGGCACTGTGCGTAATGTGCATAACTTGCTGTCTTATGGAGTTGTGGGAAAGTCTGTTTGCAGAATGTGGGAAAGCTGCACTTTAGCTTTTCCACATTCTGTGAACGGACTTTTCCATGACGGAATAGCAAGTTATACACATTTCCACGGTGCTTGTCTTTTGGTCTTTGGCTTCTTTGGTTCGGAATAGTGTGGTGCTGGCGGTCTATCTGTTGTTTTCGGTTGCTTGCTTCTTTACCGTACATGAGCATTTGCACCGGGATTATCGTTACCATATCCTTCCAGAAGATTGATAACTCCCCATACGCCGACACCTGCACCGATTGCGGTTACTACTGTTTTAAGTCCTGTTACTGATGTTGTAAAAAAGCCCATTTGTTTGTCTCCTTTTTCAAAAAAATAAAAAGGGAGCTTCTCTGAATTATAATTTTTAGAAAAGCTCCCATATCATATGTTCCATATTCAGTTGTAAAACAACTTCTGGTCACAATGTCCAGAAGTTAAGCTGTGATTTCTCCGACATCGCATACCTCATCCACCACATCATCCCTCTTAAAGCGGAGTCTGTTGCGGTTCTTAACGTATTTTTCAATGTCAAACTCATTCTTTTTGTCATAATCGGATAACAGCGGGTACTGCTTATGCTTCGTTATATCAAACTTGTCTGAGAAAAAAGGTCTCACGCCTCTAAGCTGCATGATACACTTGCTGCCATCCATGACTGCAATCTCGTCCTGGCTCATCAGTTCTTTGCCACAATGTCAAGTGATGAATTGGTGTCAAATTATCTATCTTGAAGCTATAAGGGCAATTCAATATAATAAATAGGGATAAGCAATCTATCTGGAAAAAATTTTTATAAAAAATGAAGCCACACTATCTTTTTACAGTGTTCATTCGTTATACATGGTAGAAAGAGAAATGCGCATTGACTTTCAATAACGGGAAAGGAGGATTTCGTGGATATAGATTTTTTGTTGCTACAAAGAATGAAGCGTGGAGACGAAAATGCTTTTGATGTATTTGTTCGCAAATACTATAAGGAAATATTGAACTATTGTAACTATCATTGCCCTGATACATCAACCGCAGAAGATTTAACACAGGAAACTTTTTTGCGCTTCTTCGAGAAATTGTCTGACTACCGTTATATGGGAAAAACCAAAAATTATTTGTATACGATTGCTGGAAATCTTTGCAGGGATTCCTATAAAAAAATCCGAGAAAGTTTGTTAGAGGAACAGTCTTTAGAAATTCAAGATTGTTTACATCCCCCTGAAACAGACGAGCTTCTTAACAGGCTGACGATTAAGGCAGCTCTGGATAGATTACCCGCTGAATTAAGGGAAGTTATTATCTTGTATTACTTTCAGGAACTGAAACTTACAGAAATATCCAGCACCTTACAAATAGGTTTGCCATTAGTAAAATACCGGGTAAAACAGGCAAAAACACATTTAGAAAGACTGCTAAGGGAGGAGTGATTTTGTGAATATTGAAGAACAACTCAAAAGGTATCGGGAAAATCAGAATATTATTCCTGATGAACAGCACATAAAAGAAACCGTAAGAAAATCAATAGAAAGTTATTGCTCCGTTGAGCAGGAAAAGCAACTAACGTATTGGGAATTTTTATGGACAGAGTTACATCTTATACGCAAGCGGTGGTGGCTGCTGCAAATGCTTTTGTTATGGACTGCTGCAACCCTTTTGCCAGATCTTTTAGACAATAGGTATGTGATAAGAATGTTAGGTATGATAGGGGTACTCTTTATTGTTCTGATGATACCGGAATTTTGGAAAAACAAATCTTGTGACTGTATGCAGATAGAAGCGACCTGCCTTTATTCATTGCGACAGATATATGCAGCCAGAATCTTTCTATTTGGAATTGTCGATTTATTTATGATAAGCCTGTTTTGTATCACACTTAGAGGAAGTGTCAATCTCGCGCTATCAGAAATTGTCATCCAGTTTTTGTTTCCAGCCGTGGTGACTGCTTGCATTTGCTTTGGTACGTTGTGCAGCAATAGTCGTGTAAATGAGGGAACTTCTATTATTCTCTGCCTGTTATGGAGCGGAATATGGTGGTTCATTATCAATAACGAAACCATTTACGTTCTCATTACACTTCCGGTTTGGTATGCTTTGTTTGGAACTGCTGTTGTTTTTCTGATTGGTGCAATTTATAAAACCATATTTGATTGTAATAAATTCTGGGAGGTGGATTTAAGTGGAACTACAATTAGTTAATCTGACAAAAGAGTTTGGAAATTTTCGAGCAGTAAACAACCTGAATCTTACGATTTCAAATGGTGTGTATGGTCTTTTAGGTGTCAATGGTGCTGGAAAAACCACTTTAATGAAAATGATATGCTCACTGCTGACCCCTACAAGTGGAAAGATATTATGTGACGGGCAGGATATTGGGGGAATGGGCGGCGAGTACCGGAATCTTTTAGGATATTTGCCGCAGGAATTTGGATTTTATCCGGAATTTACGGTAAAGGATTATCTTTTATACATTGCAGCCTTAAAAGGGATTCGCCCGATTGTGGCAAAGAAAAAAGTAAACAAACTACTTGCACAGGTAGGACTTTCCAAAGCTGCTAATAAAAAAATGCGGAAATTATCCGGAGGCATGAAACGTCGGGCTGGCATTGCACAAGCGATACTGAATGACCCTAAAATTTTGATTTTGGATGAACCAACTGCCGGACTTGACCCCGCAGAAAGAATACGTTTTCGCAATCTAATCAGTGAACTGTCAGAAAACCGTATTGTTATATTATCTACTCACATTGTTTCGGATGTGGAGTATATTGCAAAGGATATTTGGCTTATGAAAGACGGTAAGATTTTGCAGCAAGGGAATTTAGATGAAATCGTATCTTCCATGCCGCAAAAAGTATGGGCTTGTCAGACTTCCCATGAAAAAGCAGCAAAGTTGATGAAACAATATAAAGTATCTAATATGAAATCAGAAAATGGTACTGTTGAATTACGAATTATTTCTGCCAGGCAGCCGCTTGAACATGCAAGACTTGTGCGCCCTAATTTAGAAGACGTCTTTTTGTATTATTTTGGAGAAAAGGGTGGTGACATGGAATGATTCGATTTGAAATAAAAAAGATATTTTCAAAAACTGCAAATAAAATCGGTCTGATCGTATTGCTGGCAGCCATCGCTGTTACTTGCTATTTTGCAATATCTTCCATGGACTATGTGGATGAGGAGGGGGATACACACACAGGAATTGCGGCAGCAAGGTACTTGCGTGATACAAAAGCGGAATGGGAAGGCCTGATCACAGAAGATGTGCTTCGAGAGGTCATTCGGCAAAATCGGCTAATCAACGAAACCTATCCTGACAGCCCGACAGATATTAAAACCAGCAACATTGGCTATTCCAAAAAACAGGGATTTTCTGATATTAGGGATTTAATTAACTCTGGATTTTCCGAGTTCCGAGAACATAATTACTATCGGGCAGACAGCTTATCAGAGGATGAGGTTGGAAAGCTTTATGATAACCGCATCTTAAATCTGGAGAAATGGCTTAATTCTGATGAAGCAAAAGACCAATTCAGTGAAAAGGAAAAAGCATTTCTGGTTAGTCAATATCAAAAACTGGAGACTCCCTTTTATTATGAATATGCAGGCGGTTTTACTGCTGCTTTGGAATATGCACCCACAATCATTATGCTGACCGTTTTGATTATGAGTTTCTTTGTAGCAGGTATCTTTTCAAACGAATTTGGGTGGAAAGCGGATTCTGTTTTCTTTTCCGCAAGGTATGGCAGAAATAGGGGGACTTTTTCTAAAATAGCGGCTGGGTTGATTGTTATTACCGGAGTTTACTGGTTGGTAATTCTGATATATTCCGCAGTAGTATTTAGTGTTGCAGGTATTGGCGGTGCAAATTGTGTTATTCAGACAAGCTGGGCTTTCTGGAAAAGTTTTTACAATATTACCTATTTGCAGGCATACCTCTTAACCGTGATTGGTGGATATGTGGGAGCATTATTCATTTTAGCTGTTTCCATGCTGGTATCTGCCAAGACACATACAACTGTTTTAGCTGTTACAATTCCATTTGTACTGTTATTCATTCAATCCTTTTTGGGTGGATTTTCAGTATTATCAGATGTATTAGGACTTTTGCCAGACCAGCTCTTGCAGATAAATATGGCAATTAAAACCTTTACTCTTTATGAAATTGGTGGGAAAGTGATAGGATCAGTTCCGATTATTTTAACAATTTATTCCGTTCTATTCCTTATTATTTTACCTGTTCTGTATCAGGTATATCGAAAAACAGAAATAAAGTAAAAAGCGAGTGAAAAGCTAACTTGAAACTCTAAGCAATTTATGAGGTATTGATAAGGAAAAGAAAATCAAACAAATATAATAAGCCCGTCTGAAAGATAATCTTATACCTTTCAGACGGGCTGCTTTGTTATGGTTTTGCGGTGCTTATTCCGGTATCTCACCCACAAAGTTGTAGATGATTTTCACTTCCTGCTGTTTCTGTCCATCCACTTTCTTCATTTCGCCGACTACAATCCGGCTGATCAGACGGTGCAGCATGGCTTCGTCCAGTTCCTGAATGGCAGCATACTGGCGGATTTCATGGATAAAGGTCTGTACATCGCTTTCCTGGGATTCTGTACGGCGTATCAGCAGAGACAGGTCTTGCAGGCGTTTCCGGTTTGCTTCCTGTTCCTGCTCCATAGCGGAGGTCAGCTTCAGAAAGCGCTGTTCCGATAAAATCCCCTTTGCCTTATCGGTGTACAGATTCAAAAACAAATCGTCGATTTCCTGGTTCCGGACTTCCAGTTTTTCACATTCCCTCTGTACCTCGGAAGCGTCTGTCTGGTACTGGCGCTCCATTCGGCGGCACAACCGGCTATAAAACGCATCCGCATCCTGTAAAGCCATTGCCGCCAGCTCCTGAATGTCTTTCAATACCAGGTCATACAAATCCCTTGCCTCAATCTTGTGGCTGGTGCAGGCGTTCTTTCCCAGCCGGTTGTAGGTCTGGCAGATGTAGTATGCCTTGTCGATAGGCTCCCTCATTTTGCCGGTAAAGCGGTTTTTTCCGGTGCGTCCTACCTTTTCATACCGTACCTGCATGGACTTCCCGCAGGTAGCACAGTAGATAATGCCGTGGAAGATGTTGTAAAAGGGGCAGGCATTGCCCTCCATGATGGCAGGTCTGCCGTCAATCAGCTCCTGAACCTTGTCCCATTCCTCCGGCGTGACAATCGCTTCGTGGCAGTTTTCAATGATTTCCCAATCTTCACGGGGGATAATGTCCACCGTACCGGAGCGGATTCCTTTCTGGTGTGTCCGGCAGACCAGGTGCGCCCCTTTATAAAAGGGATTGCGTAAGATGTGGCTGATCCTGCTGGCGCTCCAGTAGTAGTAATTCACATCACATTCCGTCTGTGTTTTCACATGGGTAATGGGGGCTTTATCCTCCATCAGCCGTTTGGCAATCCGCATACAGCCCCAGCCGTCCAGCGCCATATCATAGATTTTGCGGATGACCGGCGCAGTCTCCGGGTCAATCAGTAAATGCCCCTTTTCCTCCGGGTCACGCTTCAAGCCATAGGGCGGCGTCCCTCCGCAGAACTTCCCCTGGCGGGAGCGGGTCATACGTCCAGCCAGCACCTTTTTGGAAATATCCCGGCTGTACATATCGTTCAGGATGTTCTTAAACGGCGTGATGTCCAGTTCCGGGCTGGTCAGGCTGTCTACGCCGTCTGTCACAGCGATATATCTTACATTGTGTTTTGGGAAAAAGATTTCGATATAAATGCCTGCTTCAATGTAGTTACGTCCCAGTCTGGAGAGGTCTTTGGTAATGACGCAGCCCACTTTCCCCGCCTCAATATCAGCGATCATCCGCCGGAAAGAGGGGCGGTTGAAGTTGCGTCCTGTGTACCCATCGTCCACATAGTATTCGTACTGGAACATACCTAATTTTTCGGCATGGTCTTTGAGCAGCAGCTTCTGGTTGCTGATACTCATGCTTTCATTATCGCCGCCATCGTCGAGAGAGATTCGGCAATAGAGGGCGGTGATCTTCTGATTTGTTTGTTTTTTCCTGCTCATAGTAGTCTCCTTCTACGAACAGGGACACGATACCATTATAGTACCATGCCCCCGTCCAAATAGCAATCGGTTTTCGTGTGGTTAACTGGCTTTTTGTCCCATCCATTCCTCGAAATGCTCGCAGGTCTGCCGCTCAATGAGCTGCTCGAACGCCTGCCGCATGGTCTGCTGTCCGGAAAACTCCCGGCTCACGATGAACAGCACCTTTTTGTTCTTCCCGGTATCCGGGGACTTCTTTGTTCCTTTATTTTCTGCCATAAGCAATACCTCCATATAAAAATAGCCGGGCAGGGAGAGGCGGCAACAAACTGCGGCAACTTACCGCTAAAAACCTCTGAACCTGTTTCCGGCTGTGATTGGTTACTTTTTATTTTTTCTTCCTGATTCTTAGTTGCTTTGGTTGTCAGGGGATGGGAAATTCATGGGAACGCCTGATTCTGTAAGGCTTTTACCTTTGACGGGCGTTTCTTTTCCGGCAACCAACCGGGCAACAAACCCGGCAATCATCCCTGCAACCAACACTGTTTTTTAGGCGGTCTTTTGGAAAACCAACTCGATCTGCTCTGCCTCCGCCTCGGTCAGCGCCTGAAATCCATCCTGGTTGCCGGACAGTTGGTTGTCAGGGATTCGTTCCCAGCCTTTCTGCCTGCCATATTCGCCCCCGAATGACCGGGGATTTTCAAAATAGCGCCAGCCTTTGGCATAGGTACGCATGATCTCGCTGATGTCATGGAGCTTCCATTTCTTCGGCTCGTCATAAAGCCGCAGGGCTTCCCGGTACAGCAGCTTGCAGCATACCTTGTCTCCCTTGTAGCGCTCCAGAAAATCCAGGATGATACCGGCATCCGTGTCCTCCTGCATGAAGTTCTGCTGAACCAGCTTCAATTCTTTCTGCATCTGGACGCTGAATTTCATGGAGTAGTCCCCTCGGCGGTAAATCTCCATTGCCTCCGCCCATACCTGCAACAGATAGGCTCTGGACTCGGCTTCATTGTCCAGGATGTGAACCTCCGCTTCGTTTGGGTCTGTCATAACCGGCAGGAAACGCCGGTTGCCCGCCCGGTCAAGGGGAAGAAAGTCCACGGTATTCGATGTGCCTCCAAAGACACACTGCCGGAGCCGGTCTTTGGGCTGGCTTTCGTAACGGGTACGGTAGGTTTCTTTCTGGCGGCTGATGAAAGAGCGGATTTCCTCAATGCTTTTCGCATTGCTGGTTGCCAGCATTTCCGACATTTCGATAATCCAATGACCTTGCAGCTTCTCAAACACATCATTGTCGCTTAACTGCTTCAAATCATCCGAAAACCATTCGTCCTGGATGGCAAGCAGTCGGAAGAACGTGGACTTACCGGCTCCCTGACCGCCCACCAGGCAGAGCATTTCCTCGTATTTGCAGCCGGGATGAAATACCCGGTTGATTGCCCCTAAGAGGAAGTGGGTCAGGCAGGTCTCCACATAATCGCTCTGCTCTGCACCCAGGAAATGGTGCAGGCAGCCCCGAATCCGTGGGACTTTATCCCAGACAAGGGAAGCCAGGCAGTCCTGAATGGGGTGGTAGCGGTTTTCATTGGCGATAATCGCCAGGGCGTCCTCAATTTTCGGGCTGCTGGTAATCCCATAGTTTTCTTCAAAATACAGCCGCAGGTATTTCATATCCGTGTCCGTCAGGGCGGCAGTCATCCGGCGCCAGCCCAGATCCCGTACAATGTCCACCCGCTCTGTCAGCAGGTTCAGCCGGATTACGCCCCTTAACATGGAGTCTGCCCGGAACACGATCATGCAGTTGCCGATGGTGTTGGCGGTCTGCCCCTTTTGGGTGGTAGCCAGGTGTTCCCTGATCTCATCTGCCATCGGTGCCGGTGGGAAGAAGTTCCCTGCCCCGGTCATGGACTGGACTTCGGTTCCGGTCTGTGCTTCGCCGATACTCGGATATTCTCCGTTCAAGCCCCGTCACCTCCTTTCCCTGGGCGAAAGCAAGCTCCGCCCGTTCTTCTTCGGTGCCGGACAGGTAGCTATCCAGCAGGTATTCCACATAGTCCTGATTCTGCAATGCCTCCACAAACAGCGGGTGCCAGTTTTCTTCTGGTGTCCTGCGCGCATACAGGCTGCGCCAGTCTTTCATCAAGTGCAGGTAGTCTGCATACACCCGGAAAAAGCGCTGCTCTGCCTGATATTGTTTCAGCTTTTCAGAAATTTTTGGCTTGACCGGACGGGGAGAAGCCCGTCCCTGCCCGTCATAGTGGATTCCAAAGTCTGCCGCCAGCCGCTTTGCCGCTTCCTTTGCGTCCAGACCATGCAGCCGGGATGCGAAATCAATCACATCCCCGTCTGCCTGGCAGGCAAAGCAATGGAACCGCTTGTCCACTTTCATGCTGGGGTGCTTATCTTCGTGAAAAGGGCAAAGGCACATCCCATTCCGGTTTACCCGGATTCCATAATACTCAGCAGCCTGCCTTGTGGTCACAGACTGCTTGACTGCTTCAAATAATGTCATACGCATCCCTCCATTCCGTCAAAGCTCTGTTTCCTGGCTTCTTGCGTTCTGCCTTGCCTGTTTCCTTGCGGCGTTTTCCTGGTCGACTTTCCTCTGGTTCCGTTTGAGTTTTTCCAAAATAGATTCCCTTGCCTGTTCCTTAACCTGCTGTTTTCCGGCATTTCTCATATCTGGCTGCATGAGTTTCTGCTGAATCCGGTGCAGTGCAGTTTTCATGGCATTGCCGATTTTACCCATAACAGAATCCAGATATTTCACCGCAAATTCACGCTGCTTTAACGGCGCTTTCCGTTCCAGGGAGAGCAGCCACCGTTTCGTTTCATCCACCAGACGCATATCTTCTTGATGGGTTTCGATGCGGACAGTATCGGTCACGACTTCTACCGCCTTGTCATAGGCAATGTCCGAAACATCATCAATGAGCTGTTCTACATCCTCCAGTTTGAGCGTGAGTTTTTCCAGCTTTTCCCCCTGCATTGCAATCTCTTTTGCATTTTCACTGAGAGCCTGATTCTGGTGCAGGCTTGCCCCAAGCTGCTCGGAAATCACGGTCTGCTGCTGTTCAATGATTTCGCCCTAGGCAGCCATCCGTTCCTTTTGTTTTGCAAGAATAAAGTCCTGCTTCTCCAGATATTTCCGTCCCCCGTACTCCGGTTCTTCCTCCAGGTGCAAGCCATGCTTTTTCGCCACTTCAAAGAGAAGCACCCGGCAGGCGGAATCAAAAACCATCTTCCGGTTGTTGTATCGGCTGGGCTTTTTCTCCGGCTCCGGCAGTTCAAATCCCAACGCCTCCAGTGCCTTTTCCTGCTGTGGGAAAAGCTCCCCATATTTGTTCTCACAATCGAATACATGACGTTCATGGATGTGAGGTGTCGATTCATCCAGATGGAGCGCCCAGTCCAGCGTGTGGATATGGGAACCGAAGCGCCGGTTCAGCTCTGCTATAAATTCTGTAACTACTTGCAAAAGCACTTCCGGGGAAACGTATTCCTCCATATTTCCAATCTGGTAAACTGTTTCTTCCGGGCAGGTCTTTTTGTTCATCCGGATTTCTTCAATGGAGCGGTTACGCTCGGTATGCCTGGTTTGAGCATTCTGGGCATTTTGCCCCTCCACAAATGGGCTGTATTTCTGGACATAATAAAGCTGCTCCACTTCTTCAAAGGTAGCAGCTAACTCCGGTTCTTCCTCTCGGTCTGCAAACGTGCGGTAGCCGTTGAAGCAGTCCCAGTAAATATTTTGTTTGGCTCGTTCTGTGTCGATATGGTCACTGTTTTCCACATCGAAGCGGCGGTCATTGTGCTTTGGATTATAGGTTCCGTTTTTCCCGGCTCGCCCGTTGTGGCGTGTCAGTTTCAAATAGCATTTTCCTCCATTTCTCAAGATTTCCCCCAGAGGGGATTCGGCAGCGAAGCTGCAAAAACCTGCGATTCTGCGACAGGTAATACTCAGTATAAAGTGACGCAGGCATCACTTTTCCTGGGCAAAGGCTGCGCCCTTGACCTGCCAAGGCGTTTCACCCTTGACCCGATGGGGACTGCCATCCCTCAACCCAGCACAAAGGGTTGCACCCTCTGTACTCCCGCCCGGCAAAAGCCGCACCCTATCAAAGTAAGGGTGCCAGCTTTCCCCGGTGTAGTGCCGGTCTGAACATCCTGCGCTACAATCCCTGCGGCATGGTGCCATCAAAAAGGATGATTGACAGCCGTCTGCCGGGTCTTGTAACGCACAAAACGCTGTTTCCGGCGTTCCCTAACCGTTGATACCTCTGCCCGGAAACGAAAGCAAAACAACGTGTCCAGACCCGTCTTTTTCAGCGAAAACGCCCCGAAATCATGCGGCTTCTTCCTCCCTTGACAGAACCTGAAAGCCATGCTCTTTCGCATAGGCTCTGGCAGCTTCCTTGCGTTCCTCACTGTAAGGCGGGAGGAACCGGATAGAGATACGGGACTTGTCAATCTCATAGGTCACACTTCCGTCTGGAGTGCTGTGCTTCATCTGGCACAGGACAGGGTACTTCCGGCTAAACTCTACCAGCCGCCGTTTTAGGCTGGCATTATAGGTGTAGATCGTGGCGGTTGCCTCCGCCTCATTAAAATTCAGAATGGTTTCTTTTTCGTATTTAGACCGCTTCGTCATACATATCCTCCTCATAGTCGGTGCCTGCCTCTACCAAATGCAGATACTGCTTCGCCTGCTGATAACGCTCCATCTCCGAACGCAGACAGCGGTAAAAGCAGGGATAGCACTGTTCCATTTCTTCCGTGTCAATCTTCCTTGCCAGCGCCAGCATCCGGTGCTTCCTTTCCGGGTCAACCGTCAGGGCAGTGACCCAATTTAACCTTGTCACGGTGTTACAGTGATTCGGGCAGGCGTAATCATACAAAGCCTGCTTTTCTTCCATACTCAATCTCATAGCGTTTGAACCTCCTTAAAATAGATTGTTGTTAATGTGTGGTGGAGGGCACGTTGTCCGCCGCCGGGTTTCCTTTTGCCATCCAGTCAAAGAACGCTTTCTTACTGACCTTAATCAGCCGCCCGCTCCGAAATGCCGGGAAGCCCGGCGTGCGAACCAGCTCATAAGCGCTCGTCCTTGAAATTCCCATAATCCGGCGGACATCGTCCACATCCAGAACCAATGGGAGATCATCATAGTTTTTCAGTTTCTTCTTATCATTCATTTTGTTTTCCTCCAATGTGAGTTTTTCTGGGATTGTTTTGCCGTTCTACCCATCCCGTTTCCATCATGCTGCCTTGCCTGGCATACATAAGTCACCGTTTTTCGGTGCGCTCGCACTCTTTTATGGAGAGTGGTCATGGCGGTTTATCTCTGTCTGGACGGTCATGCACTTGTCAATGTGCTGCGTGATACGGAATTACCACTTGACAAAAGATTATTGCACTTGTTTTGAAAAATCAATACTTCTATGGTACTATGGATGCAACAGATTGAATTGAATTATATAATTACCATAAACCATTCAGGAGGCTTCAGATGGATTTTGAATTTGTGAGGCATGAACCGGTATATGACCGGATGATTTTTGTCCTAACGCTGGACAGGCAGAAGATGAAAGAGCGGATTCTGGTCGGGGAAGAACAGGAAATCCGCTTCCGGCTCCAGGGAGACGGGGAAGCGGACGTCCTTTGCGATGTGACCCGCCCCCTCGGTAGCCTCCTTGCGGAATTTGAACATGACCCGGACAGGGAGTGGAACTTAAACGGGCTTTCCCCTCTTAGGGAAGCCTTGCATACAAACCGCTGGAGCAAGCCTGCCCTGGAACAGAAAGCCGGGGACTTCCTGACAAAAAAATATCTCACCGGCGATCCGGTGAGAATGTTTGCGGCGTTCCGTATCTGGAACGGATATTTGCAGGCAAGGCTCCCACGGGAAAGGGAGGAAGCCTGTGAACGGTTTATGAAAAAAATGGGTTCCCTGACGGCTGTTTTCATGGGCGACCCTGTTTTGAAATTTGACCCGAACAACGGAAAGCCAAGACTGCTTGAACTGTCCCACCGGATTTACGGCATGATACCGGCAGAAGATACCCGGCTTGACCTCTGGTATCCGGATTCCCGGAGGGATATGGAATGTGTCGCTGCCTATGCGTCCTTTTATCCTCTGATTACTTATTACTTAAACCGCCTGAACGACTGGGGGCTGTGCTTCCGGAAATGCAAAATCTGCGGCAAAGTGTTTCTTGCCCGCAGTCTGCGGTATGAACTTTGCAGTGAGAAATGCCGGAAGAAACAATCCCTCCAGAACAAGCGGGACTTCGATGAACGGGCAAGGGAAAACAACTATGACCTGCTCTATAAAAATGAGTGCCAGAGCTGGCGCAACCAGATCAACCGTGCAAAGAAGCTGCCGGATTTTCCCGCCGACAGGCTGGCAGCTATGCAGTCTGCCTTTGAAGCATTCAAAAAGGAAGCCCTGAAACGGAAACAGGAGGTAAAAACGGGAAAAGCCAGCCCCAAAAACTTTATGAACTGGCTTTATTCGCAACGCAATGTTATTATGGAATTGGCAGAACGGTAAGCCGGGGCTGCCCGGTGGCACTTTATCAACAAAAAATCATTTCAGTACAGATGATTTCTTCTGCCCGGCTGCGGATGTTGTTCATGGACTGCACCCATAAGAGCCAGTCCCGGCGCTTTAATTCTTCGGTGATTCCCTCCGCGGCTTTCATCTGCTCGGTGATTACCTCCAGCCGGTTCTGTGCTTGTTCGTTTAAGTCTGCAAGGTACGTCCAGAACCTGCCGGACAAAAGCAGGTCATTGTACAAGACCGGACGCCATTCTTTCAGATAATCCCGGTGCATCCGTCCCCAGCGTCCGATAGGACGGGATTCCTCCGGCAGCCGCAGGTCAGGGATATAGTAGTCACCGACCAGTATATAGTCAATGCCGTTCTCGGTGATTCGTTTCGGTAAATGTTCCATAATCGACCTCCTGTATTCATTTTTCAGAATCCAGTTGATCGTGTCCCTGTTCGTGATAGATTCAAGGCAACTGAACTCTTCACGAAGTATTATGGCATATCCCTCCTTGCTTTTTGATAAATTAAATTTAGCATACAATCATTGCCCCCTTAATCTCAATTATATTATCAGAACCTGTATCATCTGTCCGTAAATATCTCACGCTATATGTTTACATATTCTTAGACACAACGAAACCAATGATTCCCGCTAAACATCCGCAAATCACAAAAGCAATCCCTATTATTTTCAGGATCGTCGATACAGACGTCTGATTTTCTGCCGGAACATATATCATATGTGGATTCTCCGGATTATAATATAAGATTGTCTGCTGCCCTGTTTGAACAGAATTTTTTCCTGTTCCAATCACACTCTTTTGTACTACCCGTTCGCCATTTACATAAAATTCGTATGCGGGATACCATGTGTAATTATAGGTATCCACATTTCTCTTGTAGACTTCTTCCACATCCACAACTGTCGCAGTCGTCTTCTCCACGCAGTCTTTCTTCGACTCACTAATCCTGCGATCCACACCTTTTGCACATACAAACAATATGGCAGATATGATCCAGAACAGACATGAGACGCCTATTACAATCGCAATAATCATTTTCTATTTCTCCATCATTGTATACTCTATTTTTTTAGGAACAACCTTCCCATCAACCACTTTTACTTCGTCTAATGGAGCCAGCACATTCTCTTTAAAATCGTACTCCACATAATGTTGTCTCGCTCCTCCCATCCCACGCATCGGCATAGGTCTCTATTCCGCAATCACACACTAGTATGAACAGTGCCAGAATCAGGCACAAACCTTTCATTAACTTTTACATTTCGTAGATTTCCTCGCTTTCCCCTATATAATCAGCCAGATAATGAGTCACAAACATTTTCACATGTCTAAAAGCAACACAAGATTCCAGCGCATAGAACGGTAATACTTCCAGTAACAGCAACGCACAAAACCATGCCAGCCCCAGCCATATCGACTGTCTGAACAAATATAAAATAAACAAATCTATAATCAAAAGTGTTCCCCAGATAATTTTATCAGATAAAGAACACCTTCGCTGCACGGTCATCTTTTTCCCATCAAAAGAAAAATCCCAATATGACGTTACCCTGCCTGATGAGAAACGAATCACCGGCATGCCTTGCTTGAACTGAAGCGTTATCATGCCATGTTCCTTATCCTGCAGATACTCCTGTCTATGTTTACTCATATAGGTCAGTCGATCGATAACCGCCTCTTTTCTATCTTTAAGGAAATACATCTTTTTCATCACATTATGCTCCTGTATTTAAAAATAACGAGCGGAATCTCCGTTCATCATCTTCGTATCCTCTGCAGACAATTTCGCCGATATCTCCGTGGTTAAACATAATCGCCAGATCTTTTTTATATTTCCCTTCCGAGAAATCATATAAGAAAATCTCATTTAGAATGCGATCTACGTTTTGTAATCAATACACTTGATGCTACTACCCCAGAAAATGCAATGGATACATCAGCAATCATTCCCTACTTCCATATAAATCGTGTCATTGTTATCGTGTCACCAATTTCTCTTTTCTTATAGTCTTCTTCTGAAAGGAAACACGTACTCTCATATCCCGAATGTACATCCCTTCCCAATATTGGGTAAAACCGCTTCGTATCCCGGATATTTTCAGCGCCATAAGACTCCGTCTCAATCACTGGTTGCTTTTGCACAAGTACAACATCATACTGTAACACCTGCTTTTTTCTCAGTTGTCTTATATTTGCATTCTCTGTCAGAACGCATGCTCCAGCTATAAATATTACTATAACATAATACAGACAAACAAAGATATCACTCCCATCAAAATTGAAAAAAGTGCTGACAACCATACCTATGAGCAATGCCACAAATGCTATCAAAACCCACCTGTTCCTCTTTTTTCTCCGTGCCCTAAGCTCCACGGCTGCATCCTCATCATTGATTTGTCGAAATGTGAATCCCTGCTCATCTTCTGCCGTATAAACAACTTTTGTGTGATCTAAAACCATACCTTACTCCATTCTACACGATTATTTTTCACCTGTTTAGATACTTAAATTTCCAGCTGCAATAGCCATTATACTTGAGACTCTGTACTTATCATCTAACAGGCTAATTAATTCATGCCTTTGATTATCTGTCAGATTTAGCGACTGTACAAAAGTGATTAATGCAAAATCCGCTACCTGCTTACTGTTAGCATCTGTCTGAATAACAAGTGAATCAATCAAAACACATTGATTTCTCCACCTATAATAGTGATTTGCAATTGAGAAATATATTGTACAATTATACCAGAAATAGTCATAACAACAAAATATGTTACTATTATCCCCAACGCTAAAAAGCCATCACTACTATCAAACTTAGTTATGTGTTCTTTATATGAATCTGGTACATCAAAAAGCTTTTTCATTTTTGTAATCTCCTAAACACCAAGACTGGAATTTTTCGTTCTGTTTCTAAACAAAACAGCCTGAAAAATAATCGTCTGAATTACTCTAAACCAAGTGTTATATATTGAGCTAATATTGCATTTATACTTTCTTTCTCTTCGGCTATTACAGGTAAGTTCTGATTGTTCTCTTTATCATTGAATGTTCCACATTCCGAATGATAATAATATGTCCTTTCATCAATTATAAGTTTGCAATCATTGGCACATTCGGCAGTCCCTTCTGTGTTCCAGGTGCCATTTTCAATAATGTCTGCGATTATTTTTACTTCTTCTTCGGTCAAATCATAAATTTTATCTTCCTCTGTACGAGTAATTATTCCACTTGTTGCAGGTGCTTCACTGCCAGTTGCTTTATCACAAGCGACGAATGACAACATGCAAATTAATACCCCAAATAATACCAATACCCTTTTCATAGCAATCCCTCCTTAACTCCCGATTTTCTCAATTCTCCAAACTTGAAGTTATAAATCAATCAAAAAAATTTTTGAAATACCTTTTTTCTGAAGCTTGTATTTTTGAACCTTGGATAATGGAATTTTAAATGATTTACCTGTCTTTGGAAATTTATTGTTCGATATATCATCATAAAGAGCGGTAATAAAACTGTTCCATTCTTTTAAGTCAGTTGTTTTCTCTAAATCTTCTAAATAGGCATACCCATCACTTAAATAAAATATTTCTAATGCCAATGCCAAATCACACCTAGGGTCAGCAAGTATTTCTTTTGGAATCTCAAATCCATTATCCCAGTTGTCTTCATTTAGCATATTTTCCAAATCATTATATACCATTTTTACACCACACAGTCGAGTAGACTCACACCTCACAATGTAAGCCCCTCACAGAACCGTACGTGCGGCTTTCCCGCATACGGCTCTTCATAATAATATTTACAGTATCAAAACAGGCTGACATATATCTTTGGCAATGCCAATGGATAGTATTTCAGCATTTCAATGAATCCTTCTCTTGTGTAGCTCTTTCTGTCACTTCGTCTATTCAGCACCTTAAACAGAAGCTCTCTGACTTGCTGTTTGTAATTTGAAATCATTCTGCCATTAAAGCTGATGCCATAGTATCTATAGTGACCGACTAACTTCAGATTAAGCATTCCCATTAGTTTCTTCAACGATTGGTCTCTATTCGCATATAGCCATACTTTAATGTCTCGGATTTTCTGTCTGAATTTCTTAGAGCTTGTCTTTGGCATTATGTACGGCATGCCTTTGCGTGAACGTCCACAGTAGAATGTGAATCCCAAGAAATCAAATGTCTCTAATCTGGTAGACTCACCGCTCTTTTGCTTCGCCCTCGCAATGTAAGCGCCACTTTGCAATAGACGGCTTTTACTTTCCTCTAATTGCAAACCGAACTTTTCCATTCGTTCTTTTAGAAGCTTATAGTAGTTTTCAGCTTCCCATTTGTATTGAAATCCTGCAACAAAATCATCTGCATATACAATTAGAA
>OGKZ01000704.1_pt1 | contig 30613 bp, 32 predicted proteins | sample 1572571 | NCBI WGS metagenome assembly OGKZ01 (sample SAMEA2581906, study PRJEB24529) | metagenome | biome: Human gut stool | place: China | collected 2011 | reverse complement strand
TTAGATAAAAAAAGAACAGCCGCCAGCAAAAAGCACAGCAGCCGTTCAATCCACGCCCTACTCTCTATCCCATTTTCCCAAGAAGACAATAGCGAAGATATCAAACAGGTTGTATCCACATGGGAAAAAGGTTAATAAAATATATGTTGTATAATCTGTTATTTTAATTTAGATTAAACAAAAATAATATTTAAATTGTTTGTTAATGAATAAATTAATTTGTTCCTTTGTAGCAGGCAATAGCCTTCATGGTGTGAAGTTACACCATACCCACTTTTAGAACGTGATCACTGTGGAGGCAATTGCTGTATTATAACGGCGGTTGCCTTTATTGTTGAACAATGAAACAATGGTTTAAGATACCTTCTTTAAAGAAGTCGAATAAGGATATGTATAGTGATGCTACTTATCATGGTAAAGATGATGGTGGTAATTTTATTTATGTTCCTAAATGGGTGGAAAATCTGTTTTCTGGTAATAGAGGAAATATAGATTTTGACATGTCGACCGTTAAAGGGAAATCAAGAGCCTTACATGAATGTTGGCCGTTTGCAATGGTTCTAGATCATTGCGGAAGAATGATGCAGAATGGGCGGTATTATGTGACGGATATTAACGGAAACGAGAAGAGGAGTTTCAAAGACATTGTGACTCTTCTGAATCGTCCGAATGTGATACAGAGTGGGCGTTCTTTCATAAAGCAGGTTGAGATATCTTTGAAGTGTTTCGGTTTTTGCCCTATTTATACATTAAGAGCTTTAAAATCCGACCTTCCTAAATCCATGATGGTAATACCTCCCGAATTATTCTACATGGAGTCTCTTGGTAAGAGCCCATTTACTCAAACAGAACTTTCTTCAATTTCTAAAAGGGTATATATACGTTGGGGAAATGAGAATATAGAACTTGGTGATGAGGAGTATTTTGTCATATACGATTCGATAATGGATATTCCAAGTAATAATGGAGGGATAATTACCTTCCACTCCCCTGTGGACGTATTATCTACTCATGCTCGAAACTATATGGCTCAACTGATAGGGAGAGGAAACCTTATTGTTAATGGAGGCCCGAAAGGGATACTATACGGAAATGATACGACTGACGTAGGGAATGCAGCTATTACTCCGTCTGAATCCAAGAAATTGCAGGATGATTTCAAAATGAAATATGGTATAGTGCATAAGTTGTATGAAATCATGGTGACTCCTAAGAAACTAGGGTGGATTACATTGGGGTCAAATACAGACCAATTGAAGCTTCATGAGGAGGATAAGGCGTGTTTGGAAGCGATAGCTCAGACGATAGGCTTTGACCCCAATCTGATTATACAAGGAAGTACTTATGATAACTCTTCTCAAGCAAAGAAAGCGGCATATCAGGACCTTATTATACCTGACAGTGAATCTATAACAGAGGCTCTGACTAATGCTATATGTAAGGACAGGGCAATAATCAAAATGGACTTCACTCATGTCCCTTGCCTTCAAAAGGATATGAAAGAATTGGCGGATGCCTTGTCTACAGCCTCTAATGCTGTAGCTTCATTGTATAACAATCGGCTGATTACTTTTGAAGAGGCAAGAACCGAAATGTCCAATTTTACAGATATTGATCCTGATAATCCTAAGGGAGAATTTAAAAGTGAAATAAATAATGATGGAGACAAGCAAATACAAAAACAGGCTGGGGAAGCAGTATAAATCCTTAGCTTTTTATGCAAAGGAGATACAATATGATTCTGGCAGCAGAACTATCAGTGGCTATGCTGCGGTTTTCAATAACATTGATAAGTCCGGTGACATGCTCCTGAAAGGTTGTTTTTCAAAAAGCATACAGGAGAGAGGCCCGGGAAGTTCTGCTAATGATAAGATTATCATGTTGTGGATGCATGACATGCATGAGCCTATAGGACGCATTACGCTTCTGCAAGAAGATGAGAAAGGGCTTTACTTTGAAGCGTCTATTGATGATGTGGAAAGAGGAAATCAAGCGTTGAAGCAGCTTGAAAGTGGCACTTTGAACCAGTTCTCTATAGGTTATAGTTATGTATGGGAAAAATGTGAATATGACAGGGAACGTGATTGCTTGGTTGTAAAGGAAGTCATTCTGTATGAGATATCCGTAGTGTCCATAGGATGTAACGGAGAAACTGAATATCTTGGTCTGAAATCGGCAGAAGAATATGAAAGTGCGTTGGAGTCACTTCCGGTTGAAATAAGTGATGTATGTAAAGGACTTCCGATAAGAAAGAGGGAGGAAATCCAAATGTTAGTAAGAAAAGCGATGTCACTCGCTCGATACAAGCCGGCAGACAAGCCACTTGATGAAGAGGGAGCCGATGAAAAAATAAAACTATTTACAAAACCTTTAAAACTTAAAGAAGCATGAAATTTGACTTTTTAAGCAAAATTGATTTGTCGGTAATGGATGAGGTTTCCGTGAAGTCATTACAGGCGTTGCAGGACGCAATAAACGCTACTGTAGGCGATTTCATGGACGATACTATCGACAAAAAAACTTTTGAGGATAAATTAAATGAGGTTTCTCAAAAGATAGATTCCGAAAAGGAATTGGAAACAGTGCGTAAGGAACTTGGTGAGATGAAAGAGATAATCGTTCGCATGAAAGGTGCAATGCATAAGAATGAAGACGGGCAAATGGTGTTCAAGTCTGTAGACCAGCAGATTGAAGAGCAACTGAAGGATTTCATCACAGTAGGCAAGCATGGAGAGAAAACTGTGGACTTGAAAACGGCTTGTAAGCAGTCCCCCGGTTTTAAGAAAAGCCTTACGCTTGTTATAAACAAGAAGGAGGTTGAGCCCTTGAAGAGTACGGGTGTGGCACCACATTATAACATGACAATTGATAGTCAGTTATCTGTTGATCCACGTTCCCAGACTGTAATCCGTAAATTTGCCAATGTGGCAGCAATATCTACACGATCATTGACTTATGCGGAGTTCAATCCAGGTGAAGAAGAAGCTGAATGGGTTCCAGAAGGCGGTCTTAAGCCTATGATGAGCGGTACATTGGCAGAAGTTACTATCAATGCTGGCAAAGTGGCTCTTGGCACAAAAGTAACTGAAGAAACATTATCTGATTTGCCTCAGTTGGTTGCGGAGGTTAGGGCTGAGATTATCAATCGTATTGGTTTGAAAGAAGAAGAAGGTATTCTGTCTGGTACTGGTTCCGGCGGTCAGATTAAAGGGATTGGGAGTGATATACCTACATTCTCTTTGACAGCTCTGAAAGTAGATAAGCCCAACACTTATGATGTTATTGTTGGTATGTATACACAGATTGTGTCAATGTCCAATATGGCTTATCGTCCAAATCTTGTGCTTATGCATCCTCTTGACTATGCGCAGATGCAGTTGACTAAGGATGTTAATGGGCAATATCTTCGTCCTTTCCGTATTGGCGATGAACTGATTCAAGGTCTGAGAGTGGAAACCAGCACAGCAATCAAGCAAGGTGATATTTGGGTTGGCGATTTTAACTATCTTAACATCCGTGATGTATGGGTTCTTACCATTACACTTGGATGGGAAAATGATGATTTCACTAAAAATATGGTGACTATCCTTGGTGAAAAACGTCTTATGGCGTATATTAAAAAGCAATATAAAACTGCATTTGTCAAGGATAAGATTGCGACCGTTATTGAAGCTATAACCCCTGCCGGTATTGGCGGATAAATTTATTAAACATTATGAAAGTAAATTTGACTAAAACTTATGAGGTTGAGTTCGCAAAGGACGGGGCCGTTTATAAAAAAGGTGATAAAGTAAGTGTTAATATGTTACTTGCAGGTAAGTTCTTCCAAGATGGACGTGTTGCCACTGTTCCTTCGGAATTGATGGAGGACGCTAAGAAAATCGGTGCTGAAGATTTGTTCAATAAAAAGAAGAACCTCAAAGATATTGTGTAATGTTGGTGGATTATACTTTTTTCCAAGGTGGTATTCTTGATATCGAAGGTGCAGTATTGAATATACATACTCCTTCTGAGACTAATAAGGCAATTGTTGACAGCCTTCAAGGCTTTGTAATGCAATATGAGCCGGAATATTTAGAGAAGCTCCTAGGGGAAAAGTTGTATAAGGAATTCTCATCCTATATTTCCAACGATGGAGAAACGAAGGAAAAAAGATGGGATGATCTTATAGCGCATCTTGTCATGAAATATAGTGATGGCGATAGGGAGATTTCCAAATCCCCCATCGCCAACTATATATACTTCCATTACTTGAGACATAATCACACTCAGGCGACTATTACAGGAGTGAAGGCTGATGGAGATGATGGTCGTCTTGTAAGTCCCGAAAGGAAAATGATGTTTGCATGGAACGACATGGTAAGAATGAATATCAGACTTGTGAGATGGCTTCAAGCCAATAATGCGGACTATCCGGATATCGCCACCGATTTCGAATTGATGGAAACAATTAATTCCTTTGGGTTATGATAATTGATATAATATCAGATGTATGTGCTTCCTTGTCAAAAAGAATGGATCAACAGATAAATTACATATATGGTGACAGTTCTTATATAAGGGAAACACTTCTTCTTCTTGGGAAAAGCAGGGTGACAGCATCGGGAAAATTCCCAATGATAGGGCTGTATGTTCCCTTAGACGAGGAAAGGGATAGTGAGAATTATTTTTGTAAGGCATCTGTAAACATAATAATCGCTACCAATACACTGGAAAAGTATACAAATGAACAACGTCGTGAGATATCTTTTGAAGGTATTCTTCGACCTTTGTATTACGGATTCATAGAAGAGTTAAAAAAATGTGATAAATTTGATTTCGGTTACTCCGGTATTGTAAGCCATACATATTCAGAAAATTATAGTTTTGGAAGACGTGGCGCTGTTGATGTTGACGGTAAGGAAGTTGGCGAAAAGATAGATGCTATTGAAATAAAGAATTTGGATTTAACAGTTAAAAATCAGAATTGTTATGCGAACAGATATTAGAGAGTGCGGCAGCACGTCCGGATTTAATACTGGAATGAGTTACTGCCCCCTGCAACCGGACAAGGTCGCAGGTGTTATATTGGTCATTCATGGCAAAAAACTGCCCAAAGAATTGACTGCTGAGGCTTTGGAGGAAGCCTGTCATGCTGATTATCCGGACAGAATTTATCCTATTACAGGATTTTCGGAATACGCGGTAAGCGGCGGTGAACCCAATACAACAGAAAATGGTTATGCCGGGTCGGAAATAACGGGCTATTCGGCAAGGACGGATACATTCACGTTGCGTAAGTTTAATCTAGCTTTACAAGCTAATCTTGTAGCCAACAAGGATACATTGTTTGATATGTATGTTTTTGACAAGAATAATGTTATCTACGGAGAGGATGACGGAACAGACGAGCTTGCAGGATTCGATTTGTCAGGGGTTTACCCTACAGGGCAGACTTATGACTCAAGCGGACAAAAGGCTTATCTTGCGTTTAATGCAATGTATTCCGATGCGGAGAAGATGATGAAAAACATGTCTGTAAAGCAAGCGGGTGTCAATTTGGAAAATGTTCTCAAGGGATTGAATTACGTTGAATTTGTCAAAATGGCATCTCCTGAGAATACATATAAACTCGTGGATCACTATGACCGCACAGACCTTACTGCATATTATGGCACTGTATTGTCTAATAAGGCTTCAACAGTCGTTTCTGGTGCGTCAGCACTGGAATACAGTAACGGTGTGCTTACAGCGACAGGAGGTGTACCGGTGCTTAAATCTCCTTCTATTTTACAGGCTAATGGGGTCATTGGAATTGAACAATGGGTACAATGAGAATTAATGGAGTCACATTTATAGAATCCGAAGTGGTTAAGCTTTCATTGGATGAGTTTGTCGCTCAGAATATAGATGTATTCTGGAAGGACATTTCTAGAGAAAGGCGGAAATCAAGGCTGGTTTCCGTATATAATAGGATTATCAATAACAGTAATTTAGGAGGCGGGGGAGATTGATCCCCCGTTTTTGCTATGACATTGGAGGAATACGCGAGATGTTGGAAGAAATTGGCTGATGGCATTCAGCCAATGATAAGGGATAAGATGGAAAGGGATGTTCCTCAGTTTGAGGAATATATACGAGAACAGCTATATAGTGGTGTTGATGGCGATGAAAGTCCTTTAATTCCCGGATATACAGAGGACCCGTACTTTAAAAAAGCTTATGGAGAGCATTGGAGGAAAAATGCCGAACGCTATAAGAATTGGAAGACAAAGATACAGAAACCAAAGCCTTCATATTTGGGTTTTTCTGCAAGAGGAAATAATACTCCAAACCTTATCATACGTGGAGATTTTTATAGTTCCATCACGGCAATACCAATATCAAATGGTATAAGGATTGCCAGCTATGGCGTTTCTTTTGGTTCTGATATTGAGAAGAAATATGGTTATAAAATTTTCAAGGTAAGCTCCAAAGCAAGGAGGCATTATGTTACGTACAGGCTTATGCCCTCTATTGATAAATTTATAAGGAGGTGCGAATTATGAAAAACTGCTTGTGCCAAGGAAATAAATCAATGAGGGAGATGGAACATATGCGTTCAATCGCAGAGAAGGCTGCTGTTATGGATGAATGTGTTTATATATTATACAAGGTTGGAGATGTGTATAAGTTCTGTCGTGAAGGTGAAAACTGGTCGGGTGAGTTTGTAGAATTCATATTTCCGTAAAATGGTGATTTTTATCATTCTATTATTTTGGCGTTTCCCGTATTATTTATTAATTTAGCAACAGCGATAGATAGAGGTTTCGCATAGAAAGATATTATATATTCATTAAGAGTAATGGATATGATGCGGTGGCCGACTCCTCTATATCGGTTGCCGCATTTTTTATATCCCGTATTAAGATGTACGGAACATCTTGTGAACGAAAAGACATGAAAACGAATCAAATCATGATTCGCCCAATGGGTGAATTTACAGTTAGTCAGAGAACAAAAGATGGCTATTTTGACGGTGGGGACTTGTTACGTCAATGGAATTCAGTAAAAGGAAATGAACAAAGAAAAATGGATGAGTTTCTTTTGGCTAAAAGAACTGGAGATTTTATAGAAGCGCTCATAGCTGAAGAACGTGAAAATGGTTTAGGGGAAAATTCCCCTAAAATTGATAATCAGGTAGTTAAGAAGAGTAAGGTTAAAGAGAAGGGTAAAGCTGGCAGACCTAAAGAAGAAGTATGGATGCATCCTTTCTTATTTACCAAATTTGCCATGTGGATTAATCCTCGCTTTGAAGTAAAGGTAATACGCTTCGTATATGATGAGATGATTCAATACCGTAATTTAGCTGGAGATGCTTATCCTGCTATGTGTCGTGCCGTTTGTTCAATACTCCCTGGGGATATATTCCAGAAAAAGATTAAGGACTTAGCCAAGTCTCTAAACATCATAGTTTATGGCAAACATGAATCAGAAATGCGTAATAAGATTGGCGATGAAGATAAAATCCGCGAATTATATGAGTTAGAATTACAGATAGCTCAATGGATAGATTTAGGCTTTATCAAAGACTATAACAGCCTTAAATCTACATTGACTAAATTGTATTACCGGAAATATCCCAATGTTCTCCCAATGTAAATATTGATTTTTCCTCAAATGTCTTGTGCGAAAAGATATTTATTTTTTAATTGAAAAACAAAACTATCATTTATGTTGCAATTTAGATTTTGTCTAAATTATAGTATAAAAACGCCATATCATTAATTACCATGCGTTACTCTGTATTACTGTATATTACGGTCTGCTTTAGATCGTTTTGTATTGATTTATAATGTGTTGTATAATGTAAAAACATCATTTACCTTTGTAGCCGTTGCAAGTAGAGAGGCAACAGACACATGATTAAACAATCGCTCAAACGTGAGCCTTCTTTATATTTGGAAATCCGTTGCCTCTCTACTTTAGCAACGGATTTTTTCTTTCCTATAAGTTAGATTAAATCCATACAATCGGTTGTGACGCTGTGTGTGCACCTCCATCCGATTTAAACCTTGTAGAGGGCTGTGAAAACGGGGCGGGAAACCGCAGGAAGTACGATACAAGGAAGCACTTAGAGGATGCTTGTACGGGTGTCAACTCACCTAAAACCTCGAAGAGAATGCAAGTTGATGTCATTCTCCCTTGAAAGGTTCGGTCATTATACGAGAGTTTAAAGCTGCGAATCAAAGGGAAAGCCCGCTGGCTGTTTGGCTTAATATGTTCAAGTGAAAAAGAACTGCCAAATCGCCTAAAGGACACTCTGTACCCACGTGGTTGGTATTGCCGAGAGTTAAGATGTGATACGAATATTAAACATTGATGGATGATTAATATAAGAAAGATATAACTTTAAATTATAGCTTATGAATGAACTTGTTTTTAAAGGTCAGAATGACCAAGTTTTAACTAACAGCCTATTGGTGGCTGAAAAGTTTGGAAAAGAACATAAGCATGTCTTAGATGCTATAAGAGAGCTTATACAGGGGTGTGCCGAAACTTCGGCTGACCCTATGTTTGTTGAAGCTATAACGAATAACAAGAGCGAACTTTAATATTATTATATGGATAATTCGATTAAGATATTTAAGAATGATGTATTTGGCGAAGTACGAGTAGCTGGAACAAGTGAAGAACCGCTTTTCTGCTTAGCTGATGTTTGCAATGCAGTTGAGTTGAGTAATCCTTCATCAGTAAAAACAAGATTAAACGATGAAGATTTGCAACTGCTTGATTTACACGCCCTAAATCCTGATTTATACGTAAATGGGAATTCATTTGCTACGTTTATAACAGAATCAGCCTTCTATGACGTTCTTCTTTTTAGTTCTAGCAAGAAAGTAAAACCGTATAGAAGATGGGTTACGCATGAAATATTGCCCTCCATTCGTAAGTACGGTGCGTATATGACGTCCGATACTATAGAAAAGGCTCTTACATCTCCCGACTTTCTGATTCAACTTGCTACTACTCTGAAAGAAGAAAAACAGAAACGGATTGAAGCAGAAAAGAAGGTGGAAGAACAAGCCCCCAAAGTTCTGTTTGCTGATGCTGTAATAGGGAGTCGTTCTTCATGTCTTATAGGTGAACTGGCTAAGATAATATCTCAAAATGGATTCCATGTTGGGCAGAACAGGCTGTTTGAGTGGCTTCGCAATAATCATTATTTAGGAAGTGTTGGTGAACGTAGAAATATACCTAATCAGCAATATGTTGAACAAGGTCTGTTTGAATTGAAGAAAGGTACACGATCCGGCAATGATGGAGTGTTGCGTACTACTATAACAACCAAAGTTACCGGGAAAGGTCAATCCTACTTCATAAACGGTTTCCTGACTGGCAAATTCATCATTTAACCGATTGTACAACATTTCAAAGAACGAATTATGAAAAATACATTTGAATCAGCAAGTTACATTGGATTTATATTGTCAATTGTTTAATATTCATACCATTGTGTAAGATAAAAACATCATTACCTTTGCATTTGTAACAAGTGCAAGTCGTTACTTGATGTTGATTAAATATTCTCCTATTGGAGTTTATATATGACTGTACCGTAGTAGCTTGCACCTATTACGAGACTTTTTTTTATACGATTCCAAGCGTGGATAGTATAAGGGAGGAAAGCAGGAGTGAATAATGGCACAATGGGGTTCGATTCCTCACCTGCTACAATCAGTCAAAATAAATCCCCGGAGGCGGAAGTGACTGAGCCGCCAACGGGGAACAATATTAATCTTATATCGCAAAGATATGGAAAATTTTAATAAGTTAGTACCTATTGATGGGGAAAATGGCGAAAAAAGAACAATAAGTTCACTGCAAATTGCAGAAATTACAGGTAAGGCATATTGTGGCGTGTTGAAAGTCATTAGAAAGATGGATATTATGCGTGTGAAAATAACAATGAAAAATATATTTTCATTATTTGTTTGTTTGAAAAAATGTTGTACCTTTGTAGTGCTACAACTTACTATTAAATATGCCAATGGGATTTTTTATGCCCGTAAGGAAACTTATATATTAAAATATAGGCAGACGATATCCGTGTATCATCGCCCAATGGCAATGGTAGGTTGTAGCAAACTAGGATATTTGTCTGCTTTTTTATTTAATAACAAATAATTTCATTTCATGCTACAACCAAATGAAATCTATTTGAACGGGAATAATAGTACCGTACAGATTGCGTCAGCTCACGAAACGAGCAAGACTTTCTCCTATAATGGGAACGAAGTACTTTTTGACATCAAAGATGATGTTATGGTTAACGCCACACAGCTTGCTAAAATCTACGGAAAGCGTCCCAATGATTATTTGTCCTTACCTGCTACAAATCAATTAATTAACGCAATTACAAGAAAATATGGTATTTCTGAAAATCAATTAGTTATATCAAAGGCAGGTTCATCACATAACGGAGGTGGTACTTGGATGCACAGATTAATAGTAGTTGATTTCTGTCAATGGTTAGACATTGATTTGAAACTGTGGTGTACTGAAAAACTTGATGAGTTGATGCGATACGGCATGACCGCCACGCAGCCAACCCTGGAGCAAATGATTAACAATCCCGACTTGGTTATCAGTCTAGCTACACAGTTAAAGAGCGAACGGGAGGAAAAGCAACGATTGGCATTGGAAGTGCAGAAGAAGGAACAAGAGAAGCAGTCTATTATAGAAGAAACGGTAGATAAAGCCTTCAAAAAAATATTGTTTTCGTTTGGTAGCTTAAGGAATTGTTGTACCTTTGCAGTGCTTACAGTTCGGCAAACTTTATTGCTTCGCAGAGCAGCGGTTAATTGCTCAATGGTTATTGGGCATTTTTTATGCTTGATACTTAATGATATTAGGCGGTTGTCTATACGTAGTCATTGTTTTGTTCTTCGGGGCAAAGTATGTTGGACTGTAAGCAGCGTATATGGCAACCGCTTTTCTGTTGTCTATAATGACTTAAATGCTTACAGTCATGAATGAGTTGATTCCAAATCAAAAAGGTATGACCTCCCTTGAAATAGCAGAGGTTACGGGTAAACAACATGCCCATGTTATGCGTGATATTCGCAATCTATTATCGCAAGGTGTAGCCGAATCCAATTTTGGATTGGGGTCATACACAGACGCTAACGGTCAAGAAAGACCTCTATTTAATCTAACTCCGAAAGGTTGTCTTATTCTTGCTTCGGGCTATGATGCAGTTCTACGTGAAAGAATCATAGACCGTCTTGAATATCTCGAAAATGAGAAAAAGGCTATCCAAACTCCTCAAACCTATCTTGAAGCCTTGGAAGCTTTGGTAGCTTCTGAAAAGGAGAAAGAACGGATGCGTATTGAATCGGAGCAACAGAAAAAGCAAATCGAACAGAAAGATGCTAAGATAGCAAAGATACAGCCCAAAGCGGATTTTGCCGACAAAGCCTTTGCGATGGAAGGCAAATGTGATATAGGACAGGCTGCCAAGATACTCGGCTTACCATTCGGACGAAATACCTTGTTCAAGAAGCTTCGTGAAGCAGGAGTATTCTTTGCTAACAGGAATGAGCCAAAACAGAAATATATTGATGCAGGCTACTTTGAGATGAAAGAAAAGCCTATCCCAAGAGATAATCATCCGGGCTTTGTCGTGATGGTTGTGCTATGCACACAGAAAGGGCTTGCATACATCAATTACCTGTTTGGTGGCAAACGTTCTGACGGAAAATTGATGAAAATAGCCTAATTTAAATCTTACATATTAATCAAGTCTTTCCCACCTTATTTTACGAGGTGGGCAGACTCTTTACATCCATAACAGTTGCGATTCGCAACACGAATAAAAAGACTATGAAAACAATAGATAAACTTGAAATTATACTTCAAAAAATGGAAGAACAAAATAATAGACTTGAACAGATATACGGCAAGCATCTCAAACTGATTGTATGCACTGGGAAAAGAAGTGAGAAGGTGAAATTTAAACATGAAGATTGAAATGCTATGTTTATAATTTATTTAGACAGTATTCTAAATTGTAAACAAATATGTCGTAATGTTTTGATTTGATTTTAAAAGTATATTACTTTGCTGAAAATAACCAAATTATTATAACTATAGATAAAAAAGTATTATGGTAGTATTAGAATTAATTATGGTAATATTTGCAATCTTGCAAATTATTTTATTCTTTAAACTATGGAGAATGGCTGATAATGTAAATGAAATTGTAAGAAAAATGAGATTCCCTTATAACAAGTCTGAATCTTCATATCCTGAGTCGTATTCAAAATTCCTTTTTTTGCTGTACAATAAGAGTAAGGGTGATGCAAAAGAATATTTGTTAAAAGTAATGTGGGGAAGTCGTGATATGAATAGTTTAGTTTCTTGTAGTAAAGTTAAAGATTTTGAAACATATTATCATTATCTGCAATTAAAATATCAAAGTTGGTTTGATAAACTAGGCGAGGAATTTCCTTCATTTGATAATTTAAAGAAAGAAAAAAAATAAAATCCTTTTTCACGGGGAGAAGTTTTTGCTTCTCCCTTTTTTATTCCCTTATCTTCATAATATCAATAAAATCACTATCTTTGCTCTTAGAAGGTGCATGAAGTTATGCACTACCCAAAACTTACGAAAAGACCATGGCAGGAGCAGAATTTAAAATTACTGATGCGATTGATCCTAACATCGTTAAGAAGTTGAATGAGATAAGGATTAATATTCAAACCACATCTTCCGAATATGCGAATTTCACGAAACAATTAAGTGATGGCATAAATTTTAAGCCGGGTAATCTAAGAGAATACCAGTCTAAAGTTGACAGTTATAATGCTACAATTACCAAATTATATGCTTCTCAAAATAGGTTGTCTGAATTACAGGCTAGTCAATTAAAGTTATTGACCGATATTTCCCGTAAGATAGAGCTTCTTACCAAGCCATTGAATACATTGGCAGACAAAATAACGGAAGTAAAAGTAAATTTGAGAGGTGCTTCCGAAGATCTGAAAAACGTGTCACAAGATGCGGAAAATGCTTCTGTTTCATTTCAAGAAGCATCTAAGAAAATATCCATGACTGCTGCTGATTTTGATTCAATCCGTCAGACGGTAAAGGCTTTTGATACACAAGCCTCCGAATTGAACAGTAGGTTAAGTGATAACAAAGAAACAATTTCAGCCTTAAGAACATCTCTGAGGGAATTATCAAAGGAGTATAAGAAAGGTGCTATCAGCGAAGAGGAATACAAGTCCAAAAGAGATGCTACGGTATCCCAGTTACGCATGCTGACAGAGCAGAATAAACAGTATTCGGCGATATTGAGAAATCATACGCAGGTAGCGATTGCCACAGCAGGAAGCTATAACGAGATGAAGGCTTCAATGCTTCAGTTGGAAAAGGAATATTATAACCTTTCACAAGCTGCACGCGAGGGAGCAAAAGGTATGGATATCTTGAACAATATCGGCAAGTTGAATCAACAATTAAAGGATATAGATGCACAGATGGGCAATTACCAACGTAATGTGGGTAATTATGCTTCGGGTTGGAATGGTCTTAATGTTTCCATACAACAGATTGCGAGAGAACTTCCGGCTTTGTCTGTTAGTGCCAATACTTTCTTTCTTGCCATATCCAATAACCTTCCTATATTTATTGATGAGTTAAAGAAAGCAAGGGTGGAATATGAACTTCTTAAGAAATCGGGGCAGACTGCTACACCTGTATTTAAACAGGTATTGAGTTCCCTTCTTAGTTGGCAGACGGCTTTAGTTGTTGGGATAACTCTTTTATCGAGTTATGGAGGTGAGATAACCAAATGGGTGGGTAGCCTGTTTGATGCGAGAAAAGAAATTGATTATCTAAAACAGCTTCAGGAGGATTTGAATAAAGCTCAAAAAGAAGGTGTGAAAAATGCCCAAGATGAAGCTGTTAAATTGGATATATTATATAGGGCTGCTGTCAATTTGAATAAACCTATGGGAGAGCGGGAAAAAGCCGTTGAGGAACTGAAGAAGCAATATCCTTCATACTTTAAAAATATAAGTGATGAAAACATTCTTGCAGGTAAAGCGGCTGATAGTTATCAAAGGTTATCTAATGCCATATTAGCTTCGGCTAAAGCTAGAGCTGTGCAAGATCGGCTTGTAGAACAGGCTAAACAAAAATTAGACTTGGAAGATCAGTTGGCAGAAAAAGAAGAAAAACGTGCGAAACTTGAATCTGCTAGAGATCAGATGAAAGCACAATATGAATCCAGTCAAGGGGCAGCTATGGATACAGCTAGAGACATGTATGGGAAGTTAAACAAGCAGGTTGAAGACTTGGATAAAGAAATAGGTTCTTTATTAAATCAGTTATATCAAGCAGATAAGGCTAGTAGAGATATGGCAAATTCTATTAACATTGGAGATGTTACATTTAATCCTCATTCTGCCGATAAAGCATCGGATGATTTAGCGCAATACATAGAGAATCTTAGGAATAAAATGGCTGACTTGTCCGTTTCTCTCATTGAGGATGAGCATGAACGTAATCTTGCTGCCATAGAGAAAAAATATAAAGACCAGATAGCAGCTGTAAAGGGATATTCTGAGGAAGAGAACAAACTTCGGGAAATGTTGGGCCAAGAGAGAATGCAGAAGATAGCGAAAGAGAATGAGGAATATGATAAGAAGTTGGCAGAGGCTGAGAAAAAAAGGATCGAGGAAAAGAAAAAGTATACCGATGAGATGCTCAGACTGGAAGAGGAACAATCATCTCTCCGTATAGCAGCTACAAGTACTGGATATAAGGAACTTGAAAACATTATAACAGAAAATTATTCAAAAGGGCTGCTATCGCGAAAAGAATACGATGAAGCCATGCGTGAACTGGAGCGGAAAGCCGCAAACGAGCAATTACAGATACAGATAGATGCTGCTGAAAAAATGATTGAGATAGCGGAAGCATCGGGCGTGGTAAGCAAGCAACAAATTGAAATGCTGAGAGAATCAATAAAGGCAATGGAAGCAGAGATAGGTTCCATAAATGCGGATGATCAGTTGAAAAAAGCGGAAGAGCAACAGGATATCACACGAAGGAATTTTGAAGTGTTGAAAGGTTATTCTTCTGCATTGAAAGATCTTGCATCGGATATCGATAGTCCGTTTGCCGGTATATTTGATGGGATGGATAAGGGATTCAGTATTATGTCTGATAAGATATCAGGCGTTTGGGGAGAACTTACAGACGGTGAGAAGATAGAAAGAACTACCGAGATGTGGGGAGCGATGGTTGGCGGGATTGGTAGTATGATATCATCCATTTATGATCGCCAGATTGAAGCTATTGAGGCTGAACAGGAAGCGAATGAGAAAGCTGGTGAAGAGGAAATTTCCCGTATAGAGGCTTTAGAAGAAAGAGGTGCTATAACAACTGAAGAAGCCGAAGCGCGTAAACGTGCGGCGGAAGATAAAACGGCACAAAAGAATGCCGAATTGGAGAAGAAAAAAGCTGCATTAAGAACAAAACAGGCAAAGTTTGAGAAAGCTACCAGTATAGCTGAAGCGGCTATACAGATAGCAGGTGGTATTTTGCAGACGATAAAGCAATTGGGTTTCCCTGCTGCAATACCTATGATAGCTGCTCTAGGTGCTATGGGGGCGATACAGCTTGCTACTATTATAGCGACTCCTATTCCGAAGTACGCCAAGGGGACTGATTCTCATAAAGGCGGATTAGCTGTAGTGGGTGATGGTGGTGTCCCTGAAACAATCGTTACTGAAAAAGGAGCGTATATTACTCCGTCTGTCCCTACTTTGGTTGACATCCCTAAAGGTGCGAAGGTTATACCTTATGCAGTGGATATGGACAGGATAAAGGCTCATGCAAATGATTTTGATGGTCTTATGGCATATAGAAGCGAAAACGATCTTCCTCCTGTATCAATAGTTAATGATTATAGCGAACTGGAGAAAAAGATAGGGCATCTGGAGAAATCACAGCAGATAGGATTTGCAAAATTAGCCAAGGCGATAAGAGAAAACAATTATCATCAATTTTCAAAAAGTATCTGATTATGAGGTATACAAGTGACATATATGAACTTCCCTTGTCCGTTTTTATAGAGATTTATACCAATGATAGCAATACTATTGAATTTGACGATGAGGACAAAGGGGCTGCATCGGCAAAAATTATCAATGACTATATAGAAATTGTCGGGAGCAAACAGTTGTTCTCTGAGATATTGAATTGTAATGAGCGTATGAATCTTGCAATGACCGTGGAGTGCATGAAGGCATGTGAGAACATGATGAAGTTGAAAATGTATGATGAGGTGCGTGATATTCTGATGAAGATAGGTTATTCGTGTAAAAAAGGTGATGTAATGGCTATGAATGCTAGAATATCCGCATTAAATTCCCGTGCACAATATGATTTGGATAAGATAAGTAAGGAAAAGAATGAGGGACTGAAGGAGAAGCCTACAAAACGTGGATTTATAAATGAAGTTGTCGCTATTGGGAAGTATAATAAGATGTATATCAATCCGAAAGAATGGGCCGCCGGATCTTATGCCTGTCTTGTAAGGCAGACATGTGACGAAATCGATGGGTTGAATCGTAAAAAGAAATAATTATGTATTATCGATGTGAGTTACTTATAAATGGTCTGAAGTACAGGGTTACTGATGATCTTGAGAATTGGGACGAGGTGAAGGCTAGTTTCAAGAGAAATGACTATGACGGTGTTATCCGTACATTTTCCAACAAATTTTCTTTTGCTGGGGATGCTAGAAAATTGCTGTTAAAACAATATGATGAAGATTATTTGAATGCTTCTGCCTCAATAATAATAAGTACAAGAAATAACAGTTGGTTGTATAATGAACGGTTTAGTTGCGCTCTCAATTTCTCTACATTGCAGGATAATGGTCGTATCTTACAGATAAATGCCGTGGATGATAGCGTGGCGTCCATGATAAAGGCTAAAAGGGGAACCCAATATGAATATCCTGTTGAAGATGTGAAAAGCCCCATTCCTCTTGTTTATGACGGGCTTGAACTTTCAGAATCGGCAAAATGGCTATCCACAGGTGACATATATAATGGTGAGATAGGTGATCTATTGGATAATGACAAGTACGTATATGCAAACTTTTCTTCCAATTGGCAGCCTATGCAATTATATACGGAGGCAACAGATATCAACATAGGCAATGCAACGGAGATATTAGACCAATCGTATATGGCATTTCAAGACCAGTATCTTGATGGTGATGGCAACGTGGCGGACGGATACAAGGATGAGAATACCATTGTAACAGCTTTGAAAAGCGTCAAACTATCTGTTGATATCAATTTTAATTTTTTCATTCGTTATCAGTCGCTAGCATGGGGATCTGCTCATGGAGTTGCTCTCCGTCTGGCGAAAATCGGCACGGACAACAAGACAACGACAGTGATAATAGAACATTTTTGGACTACTCCCGAAGAAACATTGCAGGAAAAGGAATATTCGGAGCATTTTGATGTGCCATTAGACAAGGGAGAAAAACTTGTCCTGATGTGCAAACTTGAATGTACATTGATAGGCGGAGGTAGTGCCCGTGTGTATTATCCCATGTCTTCGGATAGTCGTGTTACAGTATCGTGGAAAAACCGAATTAATCCTGTTGAAATGGATGTTATAAAGCCCGATACATTGCTGAACAGATTGCTTAAAAGTATTAATGGAGAGAAAGATGGTTTGACTGGAGTGATTGAGGGGACAGGAGATAGAAGGCTTGATAATTGTATGCTCTTGGCGGCTGAATCAGCCCGTAAGATTCCTGGAGCCAAAATATATACATCCTTCACCAAATTTGCAAACTGGATGAGTTATGTGTTTGGTTATGCTTACGACATATCCGGGAATACAGTAACTTTTCGGCATAGAAGCAAATACTTCTCGGATGATGTTGTCAAAAGGATAGATGATTTATCTGATTATGAGATGAAGGTTAATTCTGCATTGGTGTATTCTCGGATACGGATAGGCTTTGACAAACAGGATTACGACACGGCTAATGGAAAGGATGAGTTCCGTTTTACGAATGAATATACCACAGGCGTGACCATGACGGACAATAGCCTTGAAATGATATCTCCATACCGTGCGGACGCATACGGCATAGAGTTCCTTGCTGACAAGATAGGTGAAGATACTACAGACAACGAAAGTGACACTGATTTATTTATGGTAGGGGTAAAATCTGATTCGTCTGGACTTAAGTATATATTGAACAGGGATTATCTTATGGGTGGCGTTCTCAGCCCTGACACAATGTTCAATGCCATGTTTTCCCCTTCTTCTATGGTTTTGGCCAATGAAGCATACATCGGCTCATCTGTTGAGATGCTTACTTTTGCGTCATCAGATGGTAATAGTGATGTGGGTATTGATGGAATGGGGGAAAGTAGGGATATAATTCTTTCAAAAAGGATGTTTACTGTGGCGGAGGTGGAATTTGAGACTTCGGATGTGGAACTTCCGGAAGATCTTACAGGAATTGTTGAAATGGAATACCAAGGCAAAGTTGTACAGGGATATTATCAGCAGGCTGATTACAATTTTACAAAATCACAAAGTTCAAAGGTAACTTTGATCGTGAAAAATTTAAATTCGTTATAAAGATTCAAATTTTAATTGTTATATTTGCAATGAAAGCTTGTGAAGTCACAAGTTACTAGAAACTTACGAAAAGACTATGATATCAATCGGAGATGTTTGTCCGTTATTCTTTAAACCGCTGAAATATAAATATTCAAATGCAGGATGTTTCAGACAAGTATTTTCTGTGTCAGACAACATCCTGCTGCAAATCTTTTGTGATAACGGCGAAAAACCTTCAGCTTATTTGAATGATAAGATCGGCAATATTTCCTCCAAGATAACACTGCTTACTTATGATGTAAATGAAAGCATTAAGATGTATTATGCCTCATTATCTCCTTCGGAGGGGATATATACAGTAACTATAGGCGATAAAGAATGTGAGGAGTTCTGCGTGTGTGAGAATATAGGTGATTCTATTCTGATTGAATATTCCCATAAAGATAATAATTCTGCGTTTGATAATATATTCTGGATTGATGAGGTTCGGCAGATGTTCCAGTTCAGAATAATAGGAGGATTCAAGCCGGATGGGGTGGAGTTGAAAGTTGAAAACGAACAGTTTGTGAATCAGAAGCAGGAGATAATAGAAATGTATTCTCTCCCTTATAAAACATTTGATTTTGTTTTCGGGACAAGTTGTGGCGTTCCGTATTATATAGCGGAGTTTATAAATAAGGTACTTTGCCTTTCTCACGTCAGCATAAACGGTAATTTGTTTGTACGGGAAGGGGATTCTGTCCCGGAAAAGATTGATACAATAGGTAAGAAACAGATGTTTATATATAAAGTGACTTTACGCCCTAGACAAAATGATATCGCCGGGATCGGAGGCAAAACAGAGATTGCAACTTCATCTTCAGGAATCGCGTTTTTACTAACTAATCCAGAAGAGGACGATGTGTTGAAATATAAGAAGGCGAAAGCTGCTTTTGTTAATGAAAATTACGTGTAATCATGGCTAGAAATCGTCCTATAAAGATATTGTGGTACGGTTCGGAAACGGATGATGAAGGAAATCCGATTATACCGAAAATATCCCCGTCATTTGAAAAGCGACTGGAAGGGTTGAATGAGGGGGAGATATACATACATAATGATGATAATAATCCTTCTATTTACATAAGAACCAATAAAGACAGGGTTGTTGCCATATCGGGAGGTGCAAATATAGAGGAACTTTCCAAATACTTTCTTCGTAAAGATAAGGAAGACACTGCCAACGGTCTTATCACTTTCTTAAAGGGTTTACTTATAGGTAAAAACGGTAGTGGAATTACTGTGCTTGAAAACGGTATGTCACAGGCTGTTGTTGATTATCTGTATGTCAAGGTCAAAGCCGTTTTTGACGAGCTTGAAGTAAAGAAGAAGACGTATGTAGGTGGCGAGCAGGTGATTTCCCATGCAGGTATGAAATGCAACCGTGTGGATGAGTTGGATGATGTCTATCGTTGTTATTTCAAAGAAGAGGAAGATGGAATTGAGATAGAGAACCAGTTTACTCCGGGATCTCTTGCCATAGCTCAGGAGTGCAATATCAAGACAGGCGTTTCTCATCATGTCGGCAACCGCTATTATTGGCGGTTGGTCACAGCAGTAGGTGAGAACTATATAGACTTGTCCAAGACCGTATGTGATCCTAATGTCGAGAACGATGTTCCGGTGGCAGGTGATGATATCGTGGGATTAGGCCATAAGACCGATATCACCCGACAGGCGGCGATAATTCTCTCTTCAGTGAACGAAGTTTCTCCGTCCATCATCATGTATCAGGGTATTAATGATTTTACCTTGACCGGGAAAGATGTCATTTCTTTTGATTTTGACAAATCTACCGGCAAAGCCCGGATGAAGGTGTACGGAGATGCATACATTGGTGATAAGGACCGGACCACTTACATGGAATACACTCAGGATAAAGGTGTGGATATCAAGGGTATGTTCCATATCGAGCAGGGTTCCACCGGATGGCGTAACATGGAAGGGCTTCCGGATGAGATACAGGCGGCCGCAGATCTTGCCCAAGAGGCCAAGGATGCGATAGACAATGCGGCTGTCGGAAGTGTCAATCTGTTGCGTAACTCCGGGTTTACTGGAGATTATGAAAGTGAAATATTGTCCTCTGATACTCAATTGTTGGCGGACACCGAACTTTTCAGCAAGCAATTAAAGTATTGGACGGGTGTGGCTACCGTATCCGCGGACAGTGCTGCCGGCTCCGGGTACTCTGCTGCAATCGGTAGTTTGTCCCAGTCCGTATCATTAATCAAAGGGGAAAGTTATGTTATCAGTTATAAAGCAAAGGGTACGTCAGTGTCTGTTTCGTGCGGCTCTTTCAGTGTTTCTCAACCTCTCACATCCTCTTATCAAAGATATACCCATAAGATTACCTTCAATGGCAGTGGTATATTTCTCATCAGTGGTACCGCAACCGTTTGTGACCTTCAGTTAGAAAGAGGGACCATCGCTACTGACTGGAAACCGTCCATTTTGGATAACGACAAGGCAACAGCCGGTTTTCAGTCAATCAATTATATCGCCAGTGCGATCAAAGATGGTTCTGTGGATATTCTTGGTGGTCTGATTCTTGCCAATATGATCCAACTGGGTAATTACAAGAACGGCAAGTTACAGAAGGTCACAGCCGGAGTTAGCGGCATATACAATGATGATGATGATGTGGCATTTTGGGCAGGAGGAAAACTTGAACAGGCGATTCTTACCGTGATGAGGTTCCGTAATGATCCTAATTACCAACCTACGGATGCGGAATGGGCGAACATGGCAAACTTCGTTGCCACTCATGGCGGTGATGTATTCTTGAGAGGATATATCTATGCTTTGGGCGGATATTTCCGGGGAAAAGTTGAAATAGCCAATGGCAAGATACTGTTGAATGAGGATGGTTCCGGGCAGCTTGCCAATGGGAACATCAGATGGGATGCAGATGGAAATCCTGAATTTGTCGGGAAAGTGAAGGTTTCCTCACCGTCAGGTTATGAGATAACCATATTTCCTGAAGATGAATATGGAAGACCGTCAATTGATATTCATGATGATGATGGTAATTCGCTTTTGGACATATCTCTTCAATATGGATTGAACGGTATGGTTCCCCGTATTTTTATGAATGACCCTTCCAATAGTGATGTATTGTATTTCCGCCCGGACAGTATGGTTGTCGAGCAAAAAGGAAGTGACGGTTATATATATCAGACCCAGATAATGGGAGGACGCATAATTATGGTTAAAGGTTCTGAGATTGTATGGGATCAAAACCAATTGCCCAAATAAAATAAAGTGATATGGAACTTAATTCGATCAATAAAACAGGTACTTGGAGTGAGGCGGCAGATCGGCTTAACTACAATTTTAGTAAGACTTCTACCGAGATTGATAAGGTCAAGCAGAACAGTGTCCGCAACAAGGGATTGTTTTCTACGGAAGAAGCATTGCATGCTGCTGTCCCATCTCCAGTTGTGGGCGACTGGGCTGTCGTGGGGGATACCATACCCGGTCCTATATATGATTGCAAGATAAAGGGGAAATGGAGTCCTACAGGAACAACCGGAGGCGGTGGAAGTGTTGACCTTTCCGGCATCTTGACAGCCGAGGAGATAGATGATGTAACATCAATATTATAGTGTATTATGAGAATTAATTATCAGTCCGATTTTAAGATCATAGAGAAGAACTTGAATGGGGATGTGAATACTCCCTTCCGGTTCACTTATCGTACAGTCCTGTCGGGATGTGTTGTTGCGGAGTTTGACGGGCACGGGTACAAGAACTGCCGTAGGCTTGATGATGGTAGTCTGTTGGTCATTTTTGACAGGCATGGACTTCGTCCCGGCACTCTGTCGGTCAAACGCGAATACTATCTTTCTGATGCTGATTTTGCCGAAGGTATCTGCAATCTTGTATCGGTGGAGATTACAGGTGTTATCCTCGTTTCCGGCAAGACGGATGAGAGCACAGCAGAGATCATGCCCTATCCGGATTATGCCGCATACAATGCGGTGCAGAGCGTATCTCTGTCAGATAAGGAGTATGATGATGTGCTGAGTGATTTTAAGATTAATAAATAATTACATAAAATAACAACGTCCCAAGTTCCGGCGGAACTTAGGCTAAAAACAGGAGATATTATGGCAAAAATGCATAAACTGACCAAGGGTGGACAAACCATTTACCCGGCTACTATCTATGATGCGGTGGTTAACCCCAAAACGCGTAAGAGTCTGACTACGGAAATATCTGAATTACATGCAATGAATGTTATTATAGACATTCAAAAAAGTCTCAATATTAGTTATAATACTTTTGGTGAGTTAATAAAGTCACAAGAGTTAAAGTCCTATCTACGTAATACATATACAGATTTGTCAAGGTATAATGTGATTATGACATTTAGAAACATGCAAGGCGTGACCGAAACATATCAGTATAAGGGATATAACATTGATGTTAATTATATATCAGATGCGTCATATTGGGAACGATTGGACAATAGCCTAATGGTCGAATCAAATGCGTATTCGAATATGGCTGAAATTAGCCTAATAGGTGAAAACAAGTATATAGACTTTAATACAGGAGAAGTTAAAACATCTAACAGTAAAAATCATGCTGTTTATAAGACAGAATGTTCCGCTGGGAATATATTTATATATAGAGGTACAGTCTTGTATTCCGGTAGTTACCACAGAGCAGTCTATGCATTTTATAAATCAAGCTCTGATTTTAATAAAAATACGTTGATTTCTATTAAGGAAGCAGACGAAAATACCCCCTTATATTTTGAAAGATTAGAAGTTCCATCGGAAGCGAAAACATTGCTTGTGTTCTGTTTAAACTCCGAATCTATAAAAACCAAGTTTATGTTGACCAAAGAGTCGATTAAACAAGAACGACTATTGCCGGGTAATAGAATATTAATATCTGGAAACATTATCTCAGTTGACGATCAGGATCTATCGACAAGGCAGGAACTGTCAGATTTGGATAAAAAAAAAGCTGATATATCCATAGAAATGGTCAATCCAATAAATTGGTGGAATAAGAACAGCAAGATTGGTTTTTATGATGCAAATACTGGTGAATTTAAAGAAAATGAAAGTTATCTTTCGTCTGAGGTTATAACTGTAAGCGCCGGTAATATAATCCAATGCGGTTATTTTCTTTCGGTATCAGATGGAATTGGAGTTAATTGGGTTAGGTATAATCCAAATCAATTTATTACGCTTTGGCATTCTGACGGCAGGGTTGAGCGGATAAACAATACCGCCTTCCCTTCGTTCCCATATCAAGTTGAAGAGAATTGTAAGATAGCTTATACTTGGTATAAGGGGAATGTAGATGTGAACGATTTTGAGATGAACAAACAATATGGAGTGCTTATGATATCTGATGATACCCCCACTCGTTACGAAGAATACTTTATTCCGTATGAGCAAAAAAAACTGGCACCTGATATTATCGTAAACGGATTAGATACGTCAAAATTTGCAACTAAAGAAGATCTGGATACTAAGCAGAATAAATTAATTGTAGGAAACGGCATATCATTGTCGGAAAGTGGACAGATATCTTTGACTCAGGCAGGTAGTCTGTCCTTAATGCCTAATCCGACAATATATCGTCTAAGCTATCAAATTGAAAGCCGTAAATCTTCCGACAATTATCCGTCTCTTCCATTAATTAAGGATGCCAAAGAATTACTATTTGTTTTAAATGGGAAGATTAATCCAGCAGCCTTATTCTTGTTTGGCAAGCATCGTATTGGAATAGATCAAACAAGTTATATCTATTCAGTTGACAAGACAGTAACCTTATCAGGACAGAGAGGTGGAATTTTACCTTTAAAATTCATGTTCAATGGAGACGCTATCGAATTAGGGCACAGGGGAAAAACTGCTATCAGTATACTTGTCAACGAAGGAAATGGCTGGATGAGACTCGGAGAAAAGGCTATTGATATATTGACAGAGAATGGATGGAGGAGCTATACACAGATTAAATTTGCCAGCGCGATTGAACGTGAAATCATAATAGAGAATTCATCATTAGTGTATTCGCTACGGTATTCTAATTCCTATACAGTGTCTGAAGTAACATTAAAACAGCCTCTGGCTGTTATTGCGGGAAGTAGCATTACAGAAGCTACGGCAGGAGGTGAATTTGCTCCAATGGGATGGGCATCAATATGTTGCTGGCAGTTAGGAATGGAGTGTATAAACATAGGAGTTGGACAACGCGGACTTGTAACAGATACGGATTCCAGACCGTCTATTTCCTCTGCCATAGATGATATTACTTATTTTAAAGATGCGGATTATGTGTTATTAGGAGGTGCTATTAATGACCAATATGATGACGGCTATCGTAATAGAGTTAACACATTTGTTGAATCTTTAAAAAAATCAATGCCGTCATCGCATATTATACTGCTTGGAGAATATACCCCACAGCCTGATTCTAATATATCAGGGAACACCCATGAAAAAAGAAATGAGGCTTTAAAATCCGTAGCAAGAGAATGTAGTATTCCATTTATTGACATGCAGAACAGTGAGGTATATAATCATATCCGTACTATAATTCGGAAAGATACCCAATGGATCAGTGGTACTTTTTTGGACAGTTCATCTGACGCTATGTCTCAAGAAGGGAATTGTGACTTGATATATCATCACGAAAATGGAAGTATAGACCATACTCACCCAGGCAGAATAGGGCATCAATATATAGGGACTCGAATGGCTAATGCTATGCTTGAGATATTGAAATATTTGTAGAAAATAGATTAAAAGTTTGAAATCACTCAAGGTGTAGACTTATGTTATGAATGGTAGACCATTATATAACTATAATGTAAGGACTGATCTTGGTGTAGGTCAGCCCTTATGCTTAAAACCATTCCGCATCCGGATGCACTTCTGCGGACAGATGGATGCGGAATAATAAAAGTAGAACAGGATATATGGAACTTAATACTATTAACAAAACAGGAACTTGGAGCGAAACGGCAGACCGCATCAACAGCAACTTTAGCAAGATCTCCATTGAGGTTGAAGAGATAAAGCAGAACGGCGGTGGCGGCAGTGGTGGCGGCGGCGATGTCACTAACGCTGACCATGCCACATCTGCATACACGCTGGATAAGAATACGCCTGTGCTTGACTGGTTCCTTTCCGCATTGAACGATGATGATGCGCAAGGCATAATCAATTTTCTCAAAGGTCTGAAAATAACCGGGAATTTGGTAAACCGCATTGTGAAGCAGGGTGACAAGGATGTTACCTACACCGATGAAGACGTGATGAGCGCATTGCGTGTAATGACTGAGATAGAGAACAGTGCGGAGAAACTGAAAGAGATATTCTTGCGGAAGGACGTGGCGGATTCCACTAAGTTCCTTCTCAGCATGTTTGCCGGTGCTGTTTTCGGGAAGAATGGTTTTGCAAGCGGCTTGACCGGATTCGGAGCCAAGATATTCGATACAGGGCATGGAGAGTTTGAGAGCATGTTTATCCGCCGGTTCCTTGAAGTCCCCGAATTAAGATACAACCGTGTCACGGTTACGTTGGGCGACAAGTGGCGTGCGCCCGGAGCTGGTATTATAGAAACAGTAGATACGGGAGCCAAGACATGTACACTTAAGTTGGAAGATGGTGAGATCGGAGCTGTCGCAGTAGGTGATATCTGTATGGGTATCTATCATAACATCACCGGGAACGCTACGGAGGATTACGACGATGGAAAGGGCAACAGGCGTTTTTCCGGATTCTGTACGGTCTATTTCACGATTACAGAAGTTACAGGTGAAAGAAACGAAACATTTAAGTACCAGTTGCGTCCTACATCTTCATCGTGGTCTTCTTCTTTCGATCCATTTGAAATGATGAATTTTGTAGCATATGGTAACTTCACCGACACGGACCGTCAGACCTCAGTCTACGAAACGAGGACTTACACCCGTATGTTGTGGAAGCAGAATACATGGGAGATCTCCGCCGCCAATGTCGCCCTACAATATGGCGACCTTTCCAATCTGAATATATTCGGGTTGAACATGGATGGTTACTCCATGTATCTGAATAATATATATATGACAGGTATTATCAAGCAGATAAAGCCAGACGGAACACCTGTACAGACTTTGAATTTCCGTGAGGAAGGCTATATACCTGGCGTACATTACGATTACTACGATAGCTTGTCTTATAACGGAAGCATGTGGGCGTGTATCAATGAGGATGGTTCGTCTGCTGCACCGGGATCTAACGGCGATTGGCTGGAGATTGCTTCTAAAGGTGATACGGGAGCACCGGGGGCACCGGGAAAGGACGGTGTGAGCGTGACCAATAGCGGTCCGTGGTATTCCGGCTTGGTTGTTCCCAAAATGAGTATCGTTACAATGGGAGGAAGTTCGTTTCTTTCTAAAGTATCCACTACCAATCCTCCCTTGTGGTGCTGGACGGACAATGCCGGCAACCGGTTTACTTACAATGATGGCGGATATGTGCTGACGGGTGAAGTGAATACTGCTGAATATGATGTATGGGCCGAAAAGGGCGATACCGGAGCGAAAGGCGACAAGGGTGATGATGGAGAGAAAGGTGACAAAGGAGATAAGGGAGACAAGGGAGATCAGGGCGTACAAGGAATACAGGGATGTATTATACGGTCTTCCGAGTGGGCGTCCGGCGTGACGTACAGGAATGACGAGGACCTTACAAGTGGCACGCGGTATATTGATATCGTAATGGTGAGAAACAATAGTGCGGTGGACGGATGGGATGTTTATAAGTGTATCAAGACCCATACATCGTCATCTTCCATAACCTATGCCAATACCACCTATTGGACGGAATTAAGCAATGTCGGTCCTATCTATACCAGCCTGATAATAGCCAATAATGCCAGTCTTGATTTCGTCCAAGGCAATGAGTTATTGATTAAGGATGCAAATAATAATATTGTAGCCGGTCTTACAGGAGGAAGCAGCAAGGAAGCCGGTACGACACCTGTAAGGATATGGGCTGGCGGTGATGTTCCGGGAAACGCTCCGTTCCGTGTGGATCAGAATGGCAATCTTGTCGCAACGAAGGCGAATATCACAGGTACAATAACCGCTACAGGTGGCGTAATCGGTGGATTCAACATAGGCAGTAATTATATCGGCAGCACTAATATGTCGGCTGTGAATGTTGATAATTTGTTGCTGCAATACGACAAATTGGAAATGAAATACGAACGGTTCCAGTCAATAGACGGACATTTATACCAAGGTATTTTGGATACAGTAATTAGAAGTGGAAGTATAACTGTATCATCAACCGGGGATGTTTCAACAGCGAATGATACTCTGTATGTAAGATGTGGAAATTATATTTTTTCAGTTGGGCGGAACGGAATTCGTAAGTCAACGAATGGAGGAAGTACATGGGTGGATTTATAATATTAAAATACAAATTATGAAAATAGATTTTACAAAATTTCCTTGTTACACAGGGATAAAGAAGGATATCAGGGTTGAGATGGATATTGCGGAGTCATTGGCTAACGCCATATACACAAATGTTCCGGGCATAGCCGCCAGTTCTCTGGCTCATAAGATTTACTCTGGCAAGGGAGAAGTAGATTACGATGAACGGGAAATACGAATTATACGTGATTGTACACCGTTGTTTTCGGGAGTTTATGCGGATTCCATAAACGATTATTTGGACACAAAAGAAAAGGAGGAATCAAAATGAAAGAATTATGGCAATTAATCAAGATGCTGTTCTCAAGCAAGCCGGGTAATTTCGATAATCCTCAGATGCTTGCCATGAAGCATTATCCTTTCAAGGGATACCGTTTCATGATGTGGTGCGGACGGATGATTTACCGTATCGAGAACAAAGAGAATATAGAGAAGTACATGCAGACCTATGCGGGTAAGGAGAGTATGACGCACGAGACCATACACCTGCGCCAAGCACAGGTTATCGGCTCATGGGTAAAATACTATTGGCGGTATTTTGTCGAGTGGATCAAGGGAAATCCTATCATGCACCCTGCAAGTTCGGCGTATTATACTATAAAATACGAAATGGAAGCATATGCCAATGAAGGCAATCCGAATTATCCCGTGAATTATGATGGAAACAACCTTTTCCGGTATAAGATAAAAAGTGGCAGGAAGAAGCTGTACAAGTCGGTTGGAGGAACATCTAAAGCATGGATGGCTTATATAAAAACATTGTAATAATTAGAAACATAGTAATAAATAATTAAAAAAATACGATTATGGCAGACAAAAAATTAAATGAAGTTCCGGTGGTAAGTGACATCGTAACTATTTTCGGAAAGCGATCAAATGGTGAAATTGTTCAAATAGATAAAAGCAACTTAGCAACACTTCTGGGAGGACTGTTGGGGATAAATAAGATTATCAATGGTTTTACTAGTGAATCATTTTCGTTACATAAAGGTGAATCAAAAAGAATAAAAGCAAATGGCATATTGGTGATATGTAGTCAATATTATAATTTATATCCATCAATAGCTGTAATATCTCCAGCAACTAAAAATATAGAATATATTGGAGGGTATAAAGAATATATTGATGGAACATTATTTACTTTCACTTTTGAAAATGACTATACTACTATTATGACTTCCAAAATTGAAGGAGTTGGAGGAAGCAGGGTTCCTTTTTTAATTGCTTATCAAAATTTATTGCCTTAAGAAGATTAGTAAAATCCTTCTGGAAGAACTGATGCCGATTGCTAATTTAGGAAGTAAAGGGCTCTTGAGAAAAGGCGTTCTTTCTCCTATATTGGTTTGCAATAAAGACTCCGTTCAAGAAGTATGTGTCGTTCGCCTAGCGAGTTCATCTAACGCCTATATCGGTATGATATTGTATGTATATTGGGGTGGTTCTACAGGTCTGTTCTTTATTAATAGTAAGACTGGTAACTCCTATATCATAAGGAAAGTCAACGGTAGTATGATTTCTGAAATAGAGTTCAAACGAAAAAATGATCATCTCTTCGTTCGGAGCAAGACAAACACAGCTTCATTTCGTGTAAGTGCTTTGTTTTTGGATACTACTGGGGTTGACCTGTCTTTATCCATGAATATAGTTGATGAGAATCTGGATGATGCTGAAGATATAGAAATACTATAATTCTTTGGTAACATGAGGAGCGGACGGGTGTGGACCGGCACCCATCCGTTTTATCTCATTAAAATATGACTTATTTTTAATACTATGTTGTTTGTATTTGTTTCCAATCAGTCCAAGTTCCATTATTACATATTCGAATAAAAAATCTGCTCTGAAAATCTACAAAAGTTTGCTTGATGGTGACCTCATTAATAGCAATCGTTTCCAAGAATCCATAATTACTTGATGTATTGGGTTTATTATCCAATGATTGGGTTTTATCGACAAACATATATCCAGTATTATTAGCTTCATTAAAATCAGTAATTTCACCAAATCTCCTTTTGTACCATGTATCATTTATCCCTAATAGTCCTTCCAGAACCAACCCCATGTTCTTCTACATAAAATCTATCATGTTTCTTGTGCCTTAGTCGCTTCATCGGGAAGTAACGGAGGCATTATCTTTAGAAAATGAAAGTTGGCAAAATTTTATTAGAGGTGAATTAATCACTTCATTTTTAAAATTGGTAATGTTCATTTCAGAAACATCTTCTAACATTACAATGACTTTCTCATCTTTAGAATCTATACCACAAGCAGAAATACCCAATTTTTTCCATACTCCAATTTCATCTTTGCTATTTATAAAATTTCTAATTTGCAAAAGTTCATTCATCGTATTAACACCCTCTTCTATAATGAATTGATTGCTTTTACATCTTTGTACAAGGTCTTTTTTATAATCTTTTATATTTGTTCCTTTTACTTTTATAACCAAGATGCCATCTTTAAAATAGCTACCACAATAATAATCA
>OGKZ01000682.1_pt1 | contig 31279 bp, 27 predicted proteins | sample 1572571 | NCBI WGS metagenome assembly OGKZ01 (sample SAMEA2581906, study PRJEB24529) | metagenome | biome: Human gut stool | place: China | collected 2011 | reverse complement strand
AGAAGCCTCTGCTGCTGAACTTCGTAAGAATGTTAATAACTTTGTTATTGATTAAACAGATATGTATCATCATAATATAGGGGTACTGTACTAATCTAATAGTGCAGTACCCCTATATTTCTATACATACAAAGGTCACATCTTCTAACTATAATACATAATAGTTATTAAACTTATTTACCTTTGCTTTCATAATCACGTAGTGTTATCATCGCTGTTGCATTCCTTTAAATATTTCAATCTGGCCAGAAACGGTCTAGCATACGATACATATTTTCTCTGCCAACAGGATTGGCTGTATGTATCTCAACGGGATAAAAAGTTTCCATTTCTGCAATATAATCCAGCAGTTTTATTGCATCTCCACCATCATAGGCATAATCACCCAGATCGTGATCTAAGTCAAGAACCTCTATTGGTTCATTGTTTTTTTCACATTTTTCTATTAACTCTATCGCCTCATTAACTGATTTTACAGTTTCATACCCTTCAGGTGCAACTCTTAGGTCATCAAGCCATATTTTCATAACTACTTTTATCCCTGCTTTCCACATTTTGTATCGTTATTATGTTTCCTTCCATACTGATTCTATCTTAACAAATCCTGATATATTCTTTCAACTATATCATCGGCCTGCATTTCACAAGTAATGACCTGTTCATCAAGAACAGAAGAAAAATCTTTTTCTCTCCACCAACCGCGCATAGCTTCTTCACCAAATTCCTGACTTTTATTTCTCATACTATGACGTCGTAATGTCTCTTCAAATGGTATGTCAAAATAATACGCGTATATATTTGATTCATATAATTCGTTTGCCAGTTTAAATAACGGACTATACCACTCCTCATACATAATTCCTTCTAAAATCGTAAGCTCGCTATGAACCTTTCCATATTTCAATAGTTCCGCCATAAGAGGTAATGCCTTTGTATCTTTGCCATCTTTAACCCATAACATATTCCTTCGGACTTCATCCTGTGATATACGCATTGTATTATATCCAAGCTTTTCCTGTAACGCTTTAGCCACAGTTGTTTTCCCACTTCCAGAATTTCCTCTGAGAATGATTAATTTACTCATACATTATTCTCCTGTTCTTCTTTCTCTAGTGCCATAACCCCTTCAATGTAACCATAATTAATTGGATAATACATATCCTTATATTCAGGATGATAACTTCCTAATGGTCTATCGACTGTGACAGTTACTGTTGCTCCAATTATAGAATTATTTTTACCTGTAAATACTTCTCTATCAATTTCGGCTGTATCAACGGATATGTCCAGTTCTCAGGCAACTCATCCATAAGCACAACTTTCTCCATTTCGCTATGTAATTCTTTCGCAAACTCTGTTATCTCTGCAAAGCAAAGCAGTCCAAATGTTTCTTCACCAGTATCATTTACTCTAGTCTTACCTGTCACCGAATATACGCATATTGGTTTTATCTCAAATTTGATAGCTCCTGTTTCTTCCTGCAACTCTCTTTTAGCAGTTTCAAGAATATTTTCCCCAGCTTCTCTGTGCCCTCCCGGCACTTCATATGTATCTCTTTCTTTATGCTTGCAAAATACCCACTTGCCGTTACTCTGTGAGATAATTACTGCAAATTTCAATAGTTTGTCATTAACTGTATCATAAAATCTTACTTCCAACATATTTCTTCTCCATCGACACCTATAATCTCATCTTCTAAATTTGCTTTGAAACAAAATGTACAATTTCCTTCTTTGGTTCAAGAATATAAGGTACCAACTCCTGCGGATATACCTTTACATCATTCTTTAAATCCTCAAGTGGAACCCAGCAAAAATCTAAATCAATCCTTTTGTCATCCAGACCATCATAACCATGAAATACTCCATCTAAAGGAATATCATAATTAACGAGATGTACATTATAATATAAACATATCTGATGACATGGTCTTCTACCCCATGGAAAATATATTTCACCAATCGCCAGCAGATTATCTACCTCTATTTTAGTGTGAAGTTCTTCTTCAAATTCCCGCTTCAAAGTTTCTATACTTGTTTCCATTGCTGCTACATGTCCACCTATAATGGAATAATCATCATTCTTAGGACGCTGTAATAGAATTTTTCCATTGCGTATCAATATTCCACCAACTCTGTATGAAAATACAAAATCATCATTCTTAAATAAAATATCCACTTCAAACTCCTTTGCATTTATTTAAACTATTTCAACTCTTCTATCCATTTTCCATTTTCTTCAAAAAAGAAATATTCACTAATCTTGTCATTTAAAAATACTTCCAACATCTTATCCATTCCATAAGCAAGTTTTCTCTGCTCCATTTCATCTAATGTCAGCCAGAATACATCCCCTTCTTCAGACGAAGTAACTATTCCTTCAAACTTATCTGTCTTATATAATAACACTATATATCTTGTTTCTTCATCCTTCATCCAGTCTTTTATCCCACAAAGTTTTGGTTCTGAAATTTTCAATCCAGTTTCTTCCCACACTTCGCGTATCACAGCATCTGTAAATGATTCTCCTCTTTCCACATGTCCTCCCGGAAATGTTATTCCAGAGTAATCGTCATCAGTCTTATCTTGGACAAGTACCCTATTTTCACTAAACACCATACACATATTTGTCATTATCACTTTTTCTGTTCTTGCCATTCGTAATACCCTTATCCTTCATTTGCTGAATCCATATATATCATTTCAACAATACTGTCTGCATCAATATCAGATGTAATAATTTTTTCATTAAAAACTGATGAAAAATCCTTTTCTCTCCACCATCTACGCATATCTTCTTCACCAAATTCCTGTTTTTTATCTCTTGTATTATGCCGCCTGACCGTCTCTTCAAATGGTATATCAAAATAGTACGCATATATATCCATTCCATACAATTCATTTGCCGTTTTGAACAAAGGACTATACCACTCATCATACATGATGCCCTCTAAAATAACCACATCACAATGCTCATACCCATATTTCATAAGTTCTATCATAAGTGGTAATGCCTTAGTATCAACGCCATCTTTAACCCACAAGATATTTCTCCTAATCTCATCTTGTGAAATCATCATTGTATTGTATCCAAATTTCTTTTGCAACGCTCTAGCTACTGTTGTTTTTCCACTTCCAGAGTTACCTCTTAATATGATTATCTTTTTCATAATTTCTCCTTAATCTTGCTATTACTCTCCCCACGAATAGAGCCTAACTAGAGCCATTTGATAAAACAAATGCCGGAAACCCGCATAAATACAGGCTTTCGGCATTTTAGTCCGTTATTCAAACTCAATCGTCCCAGGCGGTTTGCTCGTCAAATCATAGAATACTCGATTAACTCCTCTGACTTCATTTATAATTCTGCTCATTACAGTCTGAAGCACTTCAAATGGAATCTGTGATGACTCGGCAGTCATGAAATCTATTGTGTTCACTGCGCGAAGTGCAACAGCATAATCATAGGTACGCTCATCACCCATAACACCGACTGAACGCATGTTAGTAAGCGCTGCAAAGTACTGATTAGGCATCCATGCCGGAGCTGTGCCATGCTCACTCTTGTAAGCTTCGACAGCTTTGTCAACTTCCTCGCGGTAGATTACATCAGCATCCTGAACGATGCGGACTTTTTCGGCATTGACTTCACCGATAATTCTGATTCCAAGTCCGGGACCTGGGAATGGCTGACGGAATACAAGGCGCTCAGGAATGCCAAGTTCAAGACCGGCTTTGCGGACTTCATCCTTGAAAAGGTCACGGAGCGGTTCAATAATTTCCTTGAAATCAACAAAATCAGGAAGACCACCGACATTGTGGTGCGATTTGATTACTGCTGACTCGCCGCCAAGACCTGACTCAACAACATCAGGATAGATTGTTCCCTGTGCAAGGAAGTCAACAGCACCGATTTTCTTCGCTTCCTCTTCGAATACTCGTATGAACTCTTCACCTATAATTTTACGCTTGCGCTCAGGTTCTGTCACGCCTGCAAGCTTATTGTAATAGCGCTCCTGTGCATTAACTCTGATAAAGTTAAGATCGAACTGTCCGTTAGAACCGAATACAGCTTCAACTTCATCGCCCTCATTTTTGCGTAAAAGACCATGGTCTACGAATACGCAGGTGAGCTGCTTGCCGATTGCTCTTGAAAGAAGACCGGCTGCAACCGAGGAATCAACACCGCCTGAGAGTGCAAGCAATACTTTGCCATCACCTACTTTTTGGCGGATGTCTTTGATAGTATTCTCAACGAAGGAATCCATCTTCCAGTCACCGGCACAACCACATACACCCTTAACGTAGTTTTCAAGCATCTTGGTTCCTTCAAGAGTATGAAGTACTTCCGGGTGGAACTGGATTGCATAGAGATTCTTAGACTCATTCTGAGCTGCTGCGACAGGACAGTCTGCTGTATGTGCGACAATTCTGAAGCCCGGAGCTATTTTGGATATATAATCAAAATGGCTCATCCAACAGGATGTTACATTAGTATTACTCTTGTGGTCGTCACATGTAATTCCGGCTACATTGTCTGCCTGACTTCCGACTCCCTTGAATAAAGGTGATGTTGTATCGACAAAAACCTCTGTCTTGCCATATTCGCGCACAGGCGCTTTTTCAACCTTGCCACCGAGAACATGCATCATAAGCTGTGCGCCGTAGCACAGACCAAGCACCGGAACACCGAGATTAAAGAGCTCTTCGGTGCATGTCGGAGCGCCGGGTTCGTAGCAGCTGTTAGGACCACCTGTAAGAATAATGCCCTTCGGATTCATGGCCTTAATCTTCTCGATATCCGTCTTGTATGAGTATATCTCACAGTATACATTACATTCTCTGACACGTCTTGCAACCAACTGGTTGTATTGACCGCCAAAGTCAATAACGACTACCATTTCTCTGCTCATGGTATTTCCTCCTGTATTTTTTATGACTCTATTAATGCTTATTTAAAAGCTTATATAGCTTAGCATTATTCTTATCATACAATAAAAGGTGTGGATTAGCAAGGGGCTTTTAAATTTGGTGGTTACTCTTAGATATAATTCAGATATAAAATAAAGCAGGAAAGAAGGAGCTTTGACAACTCTGGCAGATTACAAAGCGGTGGGTGCGGCAGAATTAAGTTTTAGTTAGAAAATGAGAATTTATGCAAATTCAGCCGGCTGCAGAAAATATACTCTCTCATACATTTTTGCAGGATTATTAAGAGACATATAGCCGCAGTTTATGTAAATCCTAACGGTATTACAAATTGTTTCAATATACTTAAATACAAGCCTATAAGCATGTTTGATGTCACATTAACTTCGGGCATTATGCTTAAGAATTCCTCTATTTAGGAAAAAATCAGTTTTGGGCACCAATTAAAATCTACACTATATCCTTGACAAATGGCACATTTTTATAAGCCTGAACACCTGCTCAGCTGTCAAAATCATATTTCTCCCCGCATTTTCCGAGTTCATTGCCTCGTCAAGTGTAGTCACCGTCCGCAGTATCGGAAAGAATGCATCTATGCCATGTTCATTGCTAAGCACCGCATCATCGGTAACGCACCCTGAAAATGCTATAACAGGTTTGCCATATTTTTTTGCAATGGCAGCCACTCCTATCGGCGCTTTTCCCATAACCGTCTGGCTGTCTAATCTTCCCTCGCCTGTGACAACAATATCAGCATTTTTTATATAATTCTCCAGTCTTGTCTCATCAAGAATAATTTTTACTCCCGGCTCTAATACCGCATCAGTGTATGAAAGAAAAGCAAAACCAAGTCCTCCCGCTGCACCTGTTCCGGTCTGATTCATATCTGCCTTCGGATACTTTTCGCCGGTAAGCTTCGCATAGTGTGCAAGCCACTCATCCATCTGTACAATCATATCCGGCGTTGCACCCTTTTGAGGTCCGAAAACTGCACTGCAGCCTTGTTCACCACATAAAGTGTTCGTCACATCACATGCTACTTTAAAGTGGCATTCCTTAAGCACAGGTATAACGTGCTCATCGGATATCTTTTCAAGCAAAGCCAATCCTTTCGCACCAAATGGAACCTGCCTGCCATCGGCATCTAGAAATTCATAACCTAAAGCATTTAACATTCCTATACCACCGTCATTTGTCGCACTCCCTCCAATGCCTACGATAAAATTACGACATCCTTTTGCTATGGCATCACATATCAGCTCACCAACCCCAAAGGTAGTCGTGTCTAACGGATTTCTTTCCTTTTCATCCAACAATGTAATTCCGGCTGCTGCCGACATTTCTATGATTGCTGTCTTTGCCGCATCTACGATTCCGTAAGCGGCTTCCACCTTAGCTCCAAGCGGTCCTGTAACCATAACCTTCTCAATCCGTCCATTCATTCCAAGTGCCAGCGCCTCCACTGTACCTTCTCCACCGTCAGCCAGAGGACGGACAACTACATTCGCATCCTTCATCGCCCTGTGAATACCTTCCGATACAGCCGCACCTGCCTCTAATGAACTCAGACTGCCCTTTAACGAATCGATTGCTACTACAATATTCATATTAATCCCCATTCCGCAGGCACAATGTGCCGAAGGAATTTCGAGCCAAATATCAGATTTGGCTCGAAATAGATGCTATTTGTGATGCCTGCGGCACAAATAGCAATGTGAAAAATCAGATATAAATCTGTATTTTTCACATTGCCTCCATTTTGAATATACGAATAGATTTAAAGTGTCCGGTAAAACTACGTTTTGAAATCAAATAAAATATACATATAATTCCGAACAGCTAATTTTCAAGTATGCTAATAAGTTCAAGTATCGTCCCATTAAGGCTGTCATCAAGCCTTTCAACACATTCTACAACTAAAATGTCCGCCTGCCTTATATCATCGCACACATCATTAACATTGTCGCGATGTGCTATACTTACGTGTGCAAAATCACGTTCAAGATATGGCATCATGTAGAGCCTGAATGAATCTCCAATCATCACAAATCTGCTGTCATCCGCCGCTGTCGAATCTGTCCTGTAGACTGCGCTCTTTTCCGTGTGGATAAAATCAATCTCACCGTCCGTGTTAAAAAGCTCAACCTCTGGCTTGTAATTGGGAATATGGTCATAATCCCTCTCGTAATCCTGCCAGCTAAGCCCCGCTGTAATGACAAGCCCCCATATGCAGCTTCCATCCGTATAGCTTACGCTGTCGGGCGAAACATATGCCAGTCCCATAGCTTTGTAAAGTGCCTGTGTCGCAATGAAGCTTCCATAGTGATTCCAATGTGTATCATATTTATAATATGTGCTCATTATATTTTTTGCCGCACGAAGTTCCTCCAATGGATAAATGATTTTTATTGATGAATTTTGTCTTGCATAGTCCACAAATCTTTGAACCTTTTTATAGCTGTTTTCAATAGTGTACGTTGGCATGAACTCCGAATAGACCTGCTCCTTGTTCGGTGCAATCATGAACTGTAATTTTATACCACGGCTGTCACAAATCTGCTGTAGTCTCTGCATAAGACTTAATCTGTCCGCCATCTGCTGTTCACTCATCAGATTGCTTCCGCAGTAATATCCGATGCTGTTATCATAATTGCAGAACATCCAGTCATCTCTGCCAAATATTGTTCCGTTCATCTCTCTCGCCGGAAAATATGGCTGATTCAATGCTGCGTCATCACTTTCTCCGGTCTTATTTTCTGTGTCAATATTATCCTTACTCACGTCAACGGTAGTCATATTTTCTAATGTATCCTCAGCAGTCTTAATTTCTGAAGCATTATCCGAATCTTTTTCACCGCTGCCACTACCTGAAACACTATCTGATACGTTTTCGCTTCCCATATTTTCCTGTGTATTGCCTGATACTATTTCGCTGCCATTATTATTCTGCTTATCATCCAACGCATTTCCGCCATTCATATTGCCCGGTACATTCTCACTGTTTATATTCTCCTGCGTACTGCCCGGCATATCTCCACTTTCCACATTTCCCTGTGAACCGTCCGGTATACCTTCGCTGCCCTTATTCCCTTGCGTGCTGCCTGATGCACTCCCCATCCCTGTGTTTTCAGGCTCTTTCATACCCTCATTTGATTTTTCAGCCTCACCGTATTTTCCACCTGATGACACACTTTTTTTATCCGCAAGCGCAACAAGAACGGGCTGTACATTTAAGGTGTACGCCCGTTCAAGCTTAGAATTAATATGTCTGTTAATCGAAATAAGAATACTTCTATACGGTGCATGGTCATTATAATAGGCTTCAAGTTCAGATGTTATATTTCCGATACCTGCTCCACTTGGAAAAGCTGTAAGCTCTCTGTTCTCACCAAGGTCATAATCGAGCTGCTCCATAACACCGGTATTGTTTTTATATACCAATTTGAGTATCAGCCATGAAGCCTGCGGCAGAATGAGCACACAGAGAAATAAAATCATGGAAATGCACCTTATAATTTTTCTCACTTTATTTCCTGAACTTTTTTCCCTCTTCATGTGCCCTCCAAATTAATTTTTATAGACAATCAAGCTGCCTACTGATGATAAGTCTCAAGGAAATCTCCGAGCTTTCCAAATGCCTCCTCAAGCACCTCAACTCTCGGAAGATATACTATACGGAAGTGGTCAGGCTCCTTCCAGTTGAAACCGCCTCCGTGAACTATGAGAACTCTCTTCTCCTTTAAGAAATCATATGCAAACTTCTCGTCATTCGTAATATTGAACTTCTTTGTATCAATCTTCGGGAATGAGTAAAATGCAGCCTTAGGCTTCACAACGCTGAGTCCCGGAATATCATTTATAGCCTTATACATGAACTCTCTCTGCTCATATATACGTCCGCCCGGAACGATGTAGTTCTTGACACTTTGGTAGCCGCCGAGTGCTGTCTGAACTATTGACTGTGCCGGAACATTTGAACAAAGACGCATATTGGAAAGCATATTGATGCCTTCAATATAATCCTTTGCAATCGCTTTGTTACCGCTTAATATCATCCAGCCTACTCTGAAGCCTGCTATCATGTGGGACTTTGAAAGTCCACTGAAAGTTACGCAGAATACATCAGGTGCAAGTGACGCTATTGAAATATGCTCTCCATCATCCATTACAAGCCTGTCATATATCTCATCCGAAAAAATAATGAGCTGGTTTTCTCTGGCAATCTGTACTATCTGCTCTAAAACCTCCTTCGGATAGAGCGCACCGGTAGGATTGTTAGGATTTATTATTACAATAGCTTTTGTCTTTGAATTAACTTTCTTCTTAATATCATCGATATCCGGGTTCCAGTCAGACTGCTCATCACACAGATAATGGACAACCTTGCCTCCTGCAAGCGTTGCTGTTGCTGTCCAGAGCGGATAATCCGGTGAAGGAATCAAAATCTCATCGCCGTCATCTAAGAGTGCCTGCATACTGAGATTGATAAGCTCACTGACTCCGTTTCCTGTATAAATATCATTGATTTCAACATTCGGAATATTCTTAAGCTGCGCATACTGCATGATAGCTTTTCTTGCAGAAAATAGTCCCTTCGAGTCGGAATATCCCTCGCAGTCTGTGAGCTGCTGTCTCATATCGTAGACAACCTCCTCCGGTGCCCTAAAACCAAACGGTGCCGGATTTCCTATATTAAGCTTTAAAATATGCATTCCTGCGTCTGCCATACGATTAGCTTCCTCGACAACAGGACCTCTCACATCATATAATACATTGTCAAGCTTCGATGATTTTGAAAACTGTCTCATAACATTATCTCCCATTTTATCTGAATATGCTTTATTTGAACTTTTTATATCGTACACTGATTTTTCGGTATCAGCCTTAGCACCATTCACCTCAGGCTCGGTTCCCGCAAGCCACTTCTCATCAACACCGAGTGTCTTTGCAAGAACACTTAAAATATCCTTCCTCGGCTCGCTCTTTCCGCTGAGGTACTGGCTCATATGGCTCTTCCCGATGTGCACACCACATTCACGGCCAATAGGTTGTGCAAGCCTGATCACATCAACCTGCTTTAACCCCTTGGCCTCCATCGCCTCTTTTAGTCTCTGTGCAATTCCTGACATATAAAACCTCCACATCTAAGTAAGCTGCCGATAAATAGCATTATGTCCTGTCTGTTTTCGCTCAATAACAAACACAACAAAACAGCTCTAATCAAATACTATGTTATAAGGATTAAAAGATATTCTGCCACTCATTTGATATCTGCGAATTGCTCCACTTTAAAACAGCTTCCGCAATTCTAAAACATTCGGAATCAGCATTATTATTTTCTCATAATGCTGTAACCTTTTCCACTATACCACCAAACATTGAACTTTTCAATATCTACGTTGAACTTTATATAAATCTTATTTGCAAGTTCAATTTACTTCAATATTTCCTTCAGCATATAAGTCCTGTTAAACGGAAATTCAAAGTAATATCCGTCAGCAAAATCCTGTGTCATGGCAATCATCTGCCTTGCAAGTTCAATTCCTACAGCCTCGCCTTCACGCCTGCCTGCATTTTCCGGATAACGCTCCACAAGCTCATCCGGAACATTCACACCGGCAATCTCATTTTTCATAAAGAGGGCATTTTTCCGGCTGATAAGAGGCATTATACCGCAGAGTATCCTCGCACCTGTCTCCTTTTTTATATATCTTAGGCGCAGCACGTCCTCCTCACAGAATACAGGCTGCGTTAGAAAGAACTGCGCTCCTGCCGCCATCTTCTTTCTTACACGTCCAAGTTCAACATCTATATTCTTTCTTCCCTGGTTAATCGCTCCTCCGTAGCACAGAGGACTGTCTGCAAATACTTCCTCATTCATCTCCTGAGCTATCTTCATAAGCCCTACAGAGTCAAAATTAAACACTGACTTTACAGTCTCTCGCACCATGGACGGAAGAGGATCACCTGTTATAATAAGCATATTATAGATGTCATTGATTCTTGAACCCATGAACAGTGAGCGCATCGCAACCGCATTCTTATCACGGCAGCATATATGCGGCATAACATCCATTCCTGTCTCACGTCTTACTTTGCCCGCCATCAGGACTGAATCAACTCTTGTACGCCCGGAAGGAGAATCTGGAAATGTCAGCACATCCACACCCATTCCAACAAGTGCATGCGCCGATTCAAGCAGCTTCTCGTCATTGGCATTAAAAGGCGGTGCAAGTTCAACAGCTATGAACTTCTTTTTCTTTATCTCACCGTTATCGTCATACAGAAAGCCTCTTCTTTTTGCCTGCTTCGGCTCATCTGTATGCTCATCAGGTGTCTTTTTCTCATATCTTGGAAGCTTTTCAAGCTCTGTACACATTTTTTCTATAGATTCAGGTCTTGTTCCACAGCAGCCGCCTACAATATCCACACCTTTTTTGGCAATCTGCGCCATCTTTCCGGCAAAATATGCTGGTGCGCCGCCAAAATGCATATGATTTCTTGTAAAATTCGGATAGCCGGCATTAGGAAGTGCCAAAAAGAACTTATTCTTAGGAAGCCCCAGTTCATCGATAAGCTGTGACATATGCCCTGAACCAACGCCGCAGTTAAGTCCGACAGCATCCACAGCAAGCTTTGCAGCATCCTCAATAAGCCTTTTAGCGCTGAGTCCCGCTGCACTGTAGCCATACTGATTCACACTAAAGCAGATACTTATAAAAATATCACTTGAACTTTCCCTAAGATACTTGATTGCAGGCAGAATATCCTCATAATCCGCAAATGTCTCAAAGTGAACCGCATCAACTCCCTGCTCAAGCATAATGGAAGCAAGACGCACATATTCCTTATCTTTACCGTTTTTTACAAAGCCCATCCCATCAGGTATAGGGCCTATATCACCTGCTATATAGATTTGCCTGGCACCACTGCTTTTTACTGCTTCCTGTGCAAGCTGCACGGCTGCTGTTATATTTTCTTTAACCTTATTTTCATCATCGGACAACAGGTTGCTGTTAGATGCATATGTATTAGTCCTTATGTAGCGTGCCCCGGCATTTATATATTCTGTATGAATTGCGATAACTCTGTCAGGATGCAGTATATTCGCCGCCTCCGGAAGTTCATCCGAGCCATATTTATCCGCATAGTAAGTTCCAAAGGCACCATCCGCCGCAAGTCTGTTATTTTTTAGATATTCCCGTAAGTTCATTTTGTCTCCTGTTTTTATATTTTTATTTCATGCATACTGTAGGCAGCACTTATAATACTTCAACTAATTAGAAGCTTTAAGGTTTCACTTTCAAATAGCCATAACACTGCATACTGCAGGCATTACTTGTCATACTGCAATCAATGGCATTCGCAATCCGTTTTCACTTCTTGCTCATAAAAAACGCTTCATATCTCCATCCTGTACTTGGTTTGTACCAAACACAGGACAAAAAAGTTTTCCATCATCCAAAGGTAATTGTTTTCTCTTTTTTATAAACATGATATTCATATGCTCAATGAGTTCAGCATGCGACCATGTAATATTATAATATTAAAAAATCCCGCTATTCTATGAACATCTGATTCTGATTCTGAATATGCTGAAGGTATGCGCTCTTAGGCTGAACTTTCCTATATCCGGCACTTTCCCATTGAAAGCAGCTTCTATGTTGAACTCGTAAGCTTTCACATTATCCCTGCAATTCATGCTGTTATAGGCTTCATTCTCCGCTTCACCCATTATAATACAGTGAACTTTTCCATAATCCGGCTTGAAGCCATCCATATCCAGAGTCACAACACAGTCAAAGTCCCACGGATTTACAAGCTTTACAATAAGTTCATTTTCTGCGCTGTCATATGATACAGTGTGGAAAATATTTTTATAACGTGAATCTGCCAAAAACAGCTCATCATCCATATTATTTTCAACTACATAATCTCCCATGTTCCTTGAATACATTTTCTGGACAAGAAAGCTTGGGCTTGGAAAACATTCTGCATCATCGAACCATATCATGTCTGGTGTCCACTGTGCATAGCCAAGTCTTGCAAAAAGAGGTGCATATGATGCGAGCACAACTACATCGGCATTTTTCTCAACTCCTGTAAGAAATGCAGCCTCGCTGAGTGCTGCCCCAAGTGTATTTTTAGAGCTGTCCATAGCCTGCTTTTGAACATGAGCCGCATATTCTCCTGCAAATACCTTGACATTTCTTGGATATTTATCATAAAAACGAGCATTTTCTAAGAACCATTCCGGTGAACAGTAGTAATGCTCATCAACCGCATAGACAAAATTATCCTGTCCTTTATTGCGATAAAACTCCCATGCCTTTGTATAATAGTCCGACTTGACATCAGGACCCGCCGAACCTATGAGCTTTATATCAGGATATTTTTCATGGACAGCCTGCTCAAAAAGACTATAGCGCTTAAAAAATTCTGACTCCTTTGTCTCCCACTGTTCATTTCCTATTCCAATCATCTCAAGGTTAAAGCTCTCCGGATGTCCCATACCGGCTCTTAATCCACCCCACTTCGTATCGACAGAGCCATTTGCAAACTCTATAAGGTCCAACACATCCTGAACATACTCCTTGAATTCTTCTGATTCAGGGCTTACCTTCTGCGTTGACTGATACTGGCAGGCAAGACCAACATTCTGAACAGGAAGAGGCTTTGCTCCTATGTACTCACAAAGCAGAAAATACTCGTAATAGCCTATATCATAGCTCTGGTTGTAGTGGCTGAATGTGCCTGCAAAAAAAGGCTTCTCCTCATTGCCATGAACAGCCCAGCGGTTCCACGTACGCACCCTGTCCTCACGTCTTCCGACTGTATGCTTCCACTGATACCTGTTGCTAAGCTCATTGCCTTCTACAATGCACCCACCCGGAAAACGCATAAATCCAGGCTTCATGCTCTTTAACAGCTCTACAATGTCTTTTCTGAACACTCCACACACGGCATCATCCGCTGTAAATGAGAAAAAATCAGCACATAATGTACATCCGTCAGATATTTTTGTCTCATCTAACTCAACCACAAAGGGTTCAAATCTTTCCTCTTCCTGTGCCTCAAACGCTGCCTCATATCTGACCCACTCACCTGTCACGCATTCTGTAAGCATGCATGTCTGACTTCCGACTCTCACTCTGACAGTTCCGTTATAGCTGTCACTCTTAAGATAAGCACTCACATGGTATTTCATGCCACTGCGGATATAGATTCCGTCATACGCCTTGTTCGCAAAACCGCACTGCCCTTTTTTCGGTTCAAATACAAGATAATGCGGTGCCGCTTCCGACACAGGCTTATCACTGCTTATCGACAATGCAGCTCCATCACCATTTGTCGGATAAGCAATCCACCCATACAGACCGTCATACTTAGTCGAATAATTGTCCTTATATCCCAACGCCTCAACGAACTCAAATGCCGCATTTTCAAGCTGCTGTGCGCTTATACCTCCATCACAGCAATAGTTGATATCCTCGTAAAATACACCGAACATTCCCGGATTTATATCCGCAGTCTTATTATTTTTTATATGTAATCTTCTCTCAACAGCTCCTGCCATGTCCCTCTCCATCTCTGCACCGGCACACTCTCCGGCACTCTGACATATTAAAGTAATAAATACATTATAGATGTAAACTTCAATAATGACAACCTCAAATGTGATTTATGCGTCATCAGCAAATATCATAACCCGAAATACACACCAAAATCTGAAAAAATGTGAACACCCTTCAAAATACAATTTCTGATGATATAATGAATATTCTGTCCTGCTTGGTGCCTACAGCACTATGGATCAGGAGCGCTATGTATCAACCGGCGATGGAAATGTATATCTTACAAGCGTTGACCCATTCGACACATATGAAGTAACTCTCTCCGATATGATTAATCACAATGAGCTGCCTAAGCTTACTGAAGCTGACAACATAAGCTTTAACGGCATCATCAATACATCAGCTTCTTCATCCTCCGACAGCAGCTCCTCTTTAGATGAAGCCGACAAAAATCAATCCGAAGACCGCACTGTCATAGATTACACTGTATACCGCGAAGATGAAAACACATTCACTTACTGCTCTGATGACATATATTTTACTAACAGTAACGGTGAAATCCTCGCTCTTGACACATCAAAAATAAAGAGCTATCTCTCAACCATAGGTTCCACAAAGCACACTGACTATGTAACCTACAACGCAAGTGCAGATGAGATAACCCAATATGGACTTGATGACCCTTAACTCACCGTAGATGTCACATACACTACTGAAGATGATGATAAAAACGAAGTCGAAAATACACTGAAGCTTGATATAAGCACTGCCGATGGCGGACATTATCTTAGAATTAACGATTCTAAGATTATATACAGTCTGTCTGACACCGGCTACACAGCTCTCACAGCATGCAGCTTTAATGACCTACGCCACTTAGACATCTTCACTGCCGACTTTTCGTATGTGACAAGGATAGATGTAAGTCTTGATGAATTTACATACACATTCACCACAGTGACGAAGGATAACAAAACTACCTTCTGCTATAATGATGAGGAAATCTCAATAGATGACTTTAACAGTGCTCTCACCGCACTCTCTGCCGACAGCTTTACCGAGGCCGTGAACTCTATTGTGCTTAACAAGAACAGTTCCAATAAGTAAAATTATCTTATAAGAAAACCATGGATATGGGTCAGCTGCTAAAGTAAGCAGCTGACCCATACCCATGGTTTTCTTATATCTTATTATTATATATCAGGGCCAGAAGTCCGATGCAGGCTTGCCCTGCATAAGGATTTTTGACATTGTGACCCGTCAAAAGCATGAGCAGGCAGCCATTTTCCAAAGAAAAATGTGTGAATTACGAATGTTTTACTTTCTATATCCTTCTATCCCATCTTTAAGTCTCTTAAGTCCGTCCTCAAGTCTTTCTCTAGGACATGCTATATTGAGCCTTAAGAACTTCTCTCCTGTTCTCCCGTACTGCACTCCGTCCGAGAGATAGAGCCCTGTGCGCTCTCTTATGCTGTCGGCAAGCTCCTCCGAATTGTCGCATACCGCCGAACAGTCAAGCCAGAGAAGATACGTTGCCTCAGAATGTATGAGCTTTATCTTGGGAAGCTCTGTTTCTATGAACTGTGTCACTCTCTGCTTATTTTCATAAATATACTCTCTTAGTGCATCAAGCCATTCACCGCCATCTCTAAAGGCTGCGACTGCTACCCATATTGCAAATGCGTTCGGCTCTGCCACCTCGTCAGTGTTCAGTCCACGGTTAACCTTATGACGCAGGAATGGGTCCGGCACAATAGCTGCTGCCGTCTGCAAGCCCGCCATGTTAAAGGCCTTAGTCGGTGCAACACATGTAATGCTTATCTCGCGGCATATGTCGGAAGCTGACGCAAACGGAATGTATCCCTTATCCGGGTCCGTTATATCGCAGTGTATCTCATCAGATACCACAATGACATGATGCTTCTTCGCAAGCTCACCGACATGTGCAAGTGTCTCTCTGTCCCATATCTTTCCCACAGGATTATGAGGATTGCAGAATATCATCATCGTAGTCTGGGGCTGCGCCATAGCTTCCTCTAACTTCTCAAAATCAATAGAATACTCGCCGTTTTCATAGCTTAGCGGACACTGCAATACATTCCGCCCATTATTTACTATGGAATTGAAGAAAATATTGTAAACAGGAGTCTGAATCAGCACATTCTCCCCCGGTGTCGTCAGCTTTCTTACCACACTTGATAAAATAGGTACAACACCTGTCGAGAATATAAGCCAATCCTTTTCAATATGAAAATTATGCCTTTTCTCCCACCACTCGCAGTATGCTTCGTTCCACTCATCCGGTATTATGGAATAGCCAAACACTCCATGCTCGACTCTCTTTTTTAAAGCCTCGATAATCGCCGGTGCAGTCTTAAAATCCATGTCTGCAACCCACATCGGAAGCTCATTATCCTTCACATCCCACTTAAGAGAATGTGTCCCACGTCTGTCAACAGCCGTATCAAAAGCTCGTCTGTATTCTTCTTTCATGCCAAACCTCTTTTCTAGATTACATTATAAGAATCCCTACCACGCAATCTCATCCGTCTTATTCCTGATATCACCACATACAATCTTAGTCCTGCCTTCATCAATATAATCCTTCTGTATGATAAGATTGTCGATGTAGTCAGCCTTAATCGTTCCTGATGATGGGTTTAGCACGCTTGTTATGCCGCTTGTTATCTCAGCGTCAACACTTGAATACTCAAAGGCAAGTGTTGTGTTGATGAGCTTACAGTTCTTCATAACAAGATTGTCAATGTAGCACATGCCCTGAAGGCTCTCGATTGTACAGTTGATAAGAGTTAAGTTCTTCGCATTCCAGCCAAGGTACTCGCCGGATATGAATGAATCGTATACAGTCACATTCTCTGTATTCCAAAAAGCATCCTTAGAAAGAAGCTTGGAATTGCGGATTTCCATGTTCTTAGTTCCATCAAACGAATAATTTCCTACAAGTGTGAAATTATCTGCCTTGATATTGTTGGTATTAAATGCAAAATAATCTCCCTTTGCGAACACGTTCTCCATCGTAACATTGTTGCAATTCCAGAGTGTCTCTGCGGCATTCGGAAAAGATACATTCTTAAGTGTGACTCCATCTGCCTTTCTGATATTTTTCGGAGCCTCGATGACCGTATCCTCAATGCTTATATTGTCCGTGTACCATATTCCGGCTCTTGCCATGTCAAAAAGTGTACAGTTTTTAAGACTTATATCCTTACAGTACCATAAAGGATACTTATATCTGAAAAGTGTTGTGTCTATATCGAGCTTCCTACACTCCTTAAGAGGTGACTCTCCAACATCGAACACCGAATCGCTTATCTTAGCTTCGACTGTATGAAAAAGAGCACGCTCCTGTGTAAATGTCTGCTGTGTAAATTCCTGCATTTTATTTTCTTCCTCCTGATGCATATTATTATCTGCAATAATCACACATACATGAATATTTCATTCAACCGGTGCAATTATCTATCTGCGGTACAGATTTTGTCAAACCGCAATATATTTTACAAAATCATGCAATTTTTGATTATACTTCATAAACCTAACTTTAGGTCAAGTGTTATTTCTTCTTCTGTAAGCTCCTGCTGTGGTGCAAATTCATCTCCGGCCATATATTCATATATCGAATTTAAAAGTGCTCTCGCTTCAGGGTACATCTGGCTCTTATGAAGCTCCATAGTTGACAAAAGCACTTTTCCTCCCATGCAGTTAAATTCAATAAGCTGTGCCATAGGTCGAAGAAATGCATAGCTGTCCATCTCAGTGACTATTGCTTTCATTGTTCTTGGAAGTATTATGGCACGCTTGACAGCCATAATCCACCACTGCCAGTCGGTATGCTTATCTGTCGGAAAATTCCTAAATACAGGATGTAAGGCATCTATAAGCTGACCCATTCCGCCCTCCTGCTCAGCAAAGGTTCCCACCGACCAGAAATCAGTTGTAAACTGTGTCTTTATTGATACCGGCATACTCTCCTTGTCAGCGTCAGGTGCTAAAAATACTCGCCCGCCCTTTCTTAGTATCTCCCTTGTTTTATCATCAAATACTCTCGTCTCATAAACATTTTCAGGACATTTTGGTGCTGCTTTGGCATATACCCACAACGGATACGAGCTGGTACAGCCTCCTACATCCACAGTAAGTGTAAGTGCAGATGACTTATCGATAAAATCAAGAGGAATATCTATCATACCTACATCCGTGTATTCGCCTGCCGGACATGATACCGTTCCAAGACTTCCGGCTAAAATATGCCTGCAGCATCCATGTCTGTCCGAAGCACAGCTTCTAAGGTATATTGAAAATCCTGCTTCGCCTTCAACCGCACTCTTTCCAAAGTTAGCCACCTCAACCTTGGCTGCAAGTCTTTCCCCTGCTTCATAAGTATATTTTTGTAATCTTACAAGCGGCATACTCTCCTTAAAAAATTCCGAAAAGCGCTCCGGTTTGGCAAATGAAAAAGGCTTAGGTTCAAGATGAGAGTTCATCATTCCGACAAGTGCTGTTCCCTGCCCCGGAAAATCCTGTAATCCCAGAAGAGATATACCTGACAGCTTCCTTGTACGCATCGCAGCCTCGATCTCCTCGCGGTATGCAAGTCTTGAAAGCTCTCCTGTCGCTTCGATATACTCCTTCCAATTTTTAAGGAGTCCTCTGTCCTCCACACGTTTTTTTATAAGCTCAAGATTTACAGGCTCCGACACACCCATGAATTTATCAAGCTCGTCAAAATCCGGCAATACCTCGAACTGACCCACCTCAAAGCTGAATACAGGCTTTTTGTACTGCTCTCTTATCTTCTCCATCGCAGCATTGTAGTCATGGTCAGCCGATGGATAGTTCTCATTGATATAACCTCTCATGCCGGAAGAGGTTCCGCGTATCACAACCTCATGGCAGCTCTGCGAAGTGTAGAAATCACTTGCTTCGTCACATCCATGCTCACCATAGAATGTATTAGAACCGTCAGCATACATTCTTGTATCATCAAGCTTCTTTGCAAGCTGTACAAGCTCACGCATTCTCTCTCCACCCTTTTCCTTTGTCTGAAGCTCATTTCCAAGAGTCAGCATCACAAAGGACGGATGGTTTGCAAGCGTCTTTATTATTCCTGTAAGCTCAGCTTTATAGTATTCATAGCTCTCATCTGTCTCAAAAGCATCCTTAGGATTCCAGTTTGAAAGCTCCGGCTGTAATAACATTCCAAGCTCATCCGCTGCGATAAAAGCTGCCTCAGGCTCGCAATGCGAGTGAAAACGGACACAGTTAACTCCATAGCTCTTATATCTGCCAAGTATATCCCTCCACTCCCTGACCGTCATCGGAGAATGCCCTGTTTCGGGGTATTCAGCACAGTTAGCTTCACTTCTTAAGAAAATTGTCCTGCCGTTTAATGCGATACGTCCTCTGCCATCATCGCCAAAGGCTCTCACTCCGAAGCTTACACAGCACTCATCTGTACTCTTAGCAAGCTCCAATGAAGCAGTAAGTTCATATAAGTTTCCTTCTCCTTCATCCCACAGCCTGATATCATCTTTCAGCTCAAACCCTGTGAATTTATATGTTCTTATTTTATATGTTTTTATATCTCCAAACTTATATCCTGCATTTTCACATTCCTGATTTGAAGCGCTCTCATTCTCCGGCACTATATCACAATCCGTCAATTCAATTATTTCATTGTGTAAAAATGCTTCAGACCTTAGTTCAATATGCCCGGCCTTTCCATGCCCGGATGCGACATCCACCTGCACATCAATACAGAAATCGCTTCCTGCCTGTTTTTCATGTACTTTTTGTATCCCTTGCACACTATTCATCTCAACATTCTGAACACTATTCCTGTTCGCATCAGCCTTTTTATGCGGATAGACTCTCACTGCCGCAATAAAGTCCTGCGGCTTAGTATACATACACAACTCTCCGATAAGACCATTCCAGTTAGTCTGAGTCTCATCCGTTGCTGCCGATGAATAGCATATAGCATCCTTTGGCATACCCGGATAGCTGTTATCTGACACGAATGTAAAATCATGCTCTCCTGATGAAATACCGGTAAGCTCGAATATATACGGAGTGCTGAGCGTCCCCTGAATAAAAGGCTTGCATTCCATGCCATCTGCCAATAATCTAAGTGCTCTTGCACGCTCCACTTTTACAAACAGCCTGTCATTTTCATATTCATCTATATTAATCCTGCGGCTTATAAATGCTTCCCCTTCATAGGTATGCCGCCTTGTAAATCTTGTTGCGATAGGCGCATCCTTGTCCACTTCGCCGTCAGCATTTCCAAGTGCCGCATCCGGATGCCACTGGTTCGCACCGAAGTCTTTATGTCCAATATTATTCTCATCTAAGGTTCCCGGAAGCACCATCTGTCCCTGTGTGCCATCCGCTAACTTAACATCCCACAATCCATCCAATGATATTTTCATCACTCTTTCACTGCCTCCCATATTCTTGCAACCGTATCCTCAATGCGCTCAGCATACACACCGCAGTAATTGATAATAAGCGTGTGCGTGTCAGCACATCCCTCCGGCATATATTCCGATGTACATGCCACATTTATATCCTTCTGTCTTATTCTCTCCACAAGCTTCTTATCGGATATTTCCGTATTAAGTTCTAAGAGAAAATACGTCCCCGAACTTATTTCATGAATCTTAGAAATCTGTGCCATGGGCGAATTTTTCACCGCATCAAAAAGTTTTCCTCTCTGCGACTTAAAGTAGTTACGCATATGATTTATATGGCGCTCAAAATACCCCTCCGATATAAATCTTGCAAGCGCATACTGCTCCATGCTCGGAACTGTTCCCGAATAGAAGCTTAAGCCTTTGCTGTAGCGCATTGCAAGTTCATAAGGCAATACCATATAGCTTATGCGAAGAGACGGAATCAGTGTTTTTGAAAATGTATTAAAATATATAACCCTTCCGTTTCCATCCATGCTGTAGAGTGTTGGCGCAGGTCTGCCCTGATACCAGAACTCGCTGTCATAATCGTCCTCGATTATATAATAATCCTGCCTTTTAGCCCACTCAAGAAGCTGTGTCCTTCTCTTAACAGGCATAACAGTGCCAACAGGAAAATGCTGTGCAGGTGTGACATGCACTACGTTGCAGCCGCTCTCATAAAGGCTCGTCATATCTACACCATACTCATCCCTCGACACCGGCTTCCATTTTGCATGGTACATGTCATAAAGTCCTGTTATCTTCCTGCTGCCTACATTTTCCACTGCCCACGCTGCATCAGGCAGAAGACAGAACAGTTTTGCGTACATACTCTCAGTGCCCGAGCATATGATAATCTGTGATGGCAGCACCTGCATTCCTCGAAATTCATGCAAAAATTGTGCAAGAGCAAGTCTTAGCTCATACACTCCATTATACGGAACCGTCTTTAGAAGCTGTTCCGGTCTGTCCGCCAACGTGTCACGAAGAAGCTTAGCCCATGTTGAAAAAGGAAATCTGTTTCTTCTTATCCTGTTAGATTTCAAATCTGCAAAATAGGCATACTCGAACTCTTCCTCAGGCTTAGGTCTTATAAGGCAGCTCGCCTGCGGAGCCTGTCCGGTATCATTTACAAAATAGCCTTTTTTCTCAAAGCTTGTTATATATCCCTCCAAAAGAAGCTGTGCATATGCATTCTCAACCGTAATCACACTTACATTGAGATGCTTTGCAAGACCTCTCTTAGAAGGAAGCTTATCACCGGCAGGTATTCTTCCTGAAAGTATATCATTTTTTATACATCTGTACAGATAATCATATAAAGGCAGCTCCTTTTTGTCCTCCATATTATATGTGAGCATCTGCATGCCTCCGATTAGAAATTAAATAATTCTTATACATATCATATCCTCGAATTGCTCCGCTGTAAAACAGCTCCCTCAATTCTAAAACATTCGGAAACCGCTGATTTACTGCGTAAATCGCTGCTTCCTCATGTTTTGCGGGTCCCAAGTTCAAAAGCCTAATCGTGCAAGCACGAACGGCTTTTTGACCTTTTGACCCTGATATCATAATATTTTACAGTTCAGTCATCACACAAGCATGTGGTCTTATTTCATATTCAAGCACTCTGTCAGAATCCACTGCATACCCGGATAAATCAACCTTAAAGGTCTTCTTTTCATCAGAAAGATTAAACAATGCTATATAGCTTGTCTTATCCACCGCCTTGTCGCTCACCGGTTCATTTATCCACATGGCAAAGCTGTCATTGTGTGCAAGCTGTCTGCCATGCCTGCCCTCACCTAATAATCCAAGCACCTTGGTATTTGTGATAATCGAATATGTAGATACATCAAGCTGCGTAAGCTCACAGCCAAGCATGAGAGGCGAGCCGAACATGCACCAAAGCAGCATCATGGTGCGCTGCTCATCCTCAGTAAAATTGGTTTTCCTAACCTCTCCGAAGCCCTTTCCGATAAATCTTAACGGAAGCATATCACAGTCAGGATAGCAGCCGCTCTTAACATGATCCTGCCACTGCTCGCATTTTGTGAACATATTCTTCAGTGCATCCCAGTTATCCCAGAAGTCATCGGTTATTCTCCACATGTTGGCGTATTCGCTGTAATGCCATGCTTTGTCAATATGTGCCGGCCCCGGTGAAAGACTTAACACAATCGGTCTGCCACATTTTAAAATAGCCTCATTAATCATACGCGTCTCATGCCATCCCGAAAAATATGCAGGCTCTCTATACATCCGGCTGTCACATATGTCATCACACTTTATAAAATCTACGCCCCATTCAGCGTACATAGCTATGAGTGAGTCATAATATGCCCTGCCTGCGGCATTATCCTTAACACCATACATGTCCGGATTCCAGCCGCATATTGAATAAGCGTCCGCTGCCTCATCCGCTGTGTATTCACTTCCATATATAGGCAGGTGTCTGTGCGCTGCCTCCCTTGGAATACCTCTCATTATATGTATTCCGAACTTCAGACCCTTCTCATGTATATAGTCCGCAAGCCATTTAAAGCCGCTTCCGTCTGCCGATGAAGGAAATCTCTTAGGTGACGGCTGTAACCTTCCATACCCGTCCATCTGAATATCACCAAACGGAATATATTGGTATTCCTTTCTTCTTGTCCCCGCATCATTTGAATACCATTCAATATCCACAACAATGTACTCCCAGCCATAGTGCTTAAGATTCTTTGCCATATAATCAGCATTCGATGTGACATCAAGCTGTGTGACTGTTGTGTCGTAATAATCATAGCTGTTCCATCCCATCGGAGCTGTGACCGCAAAATCATTTTTGTTCATGCTGACCCTCCATGCCGCCATAGCGGCGAAAATAATAAGTTGCACCAAGCAATATTTTATTGTACAATAGATAAAATTAAAATACTTGAGAGGTGCAGTATGTCTGTTTCAAATACATCCAACATTAAAGTTATCGGCGTTGCCGGCGGCAGTGCGTCCGGAAAAACTACTATTGTCAATATAATTCGTGAACACTTCGGTGACAATCTTGCTGTACTCAGCCATGACAGTTACTACAAAGCTCACAATGACCTCAACTACGAGGAGCGTTCTAAGTTAAACTATGACCACCCTGACTCTTTTGAGACTGATATGATGGTTGAGCATGTGCGTATGCTCAAAAAAGGCATACCTGTTGAAGTCCCAATCTATGACTACTCAATCCACAACAGAAGTCAGGCTACAACACTTGTAGAGCCTAAAAAGGTTGTCATCGTTGAAGGAATTCTCATCCTCGAAAATAAAGCTCTCCGCGATGAGATGGATTTGAAGATTTTTGTAGATACCGATGCTGATGAACGCCTTATGAGACGTATCAAACGTGATATGGTAGAGCGTGCGCGTACTGTCGAGTCAATACTCACACAGTACCATGACACAGTAAAGCCGATGCATGAAGCATACATAGAGCCATCTAAGAAATATGCAGATATCATAATTCCACGCGGCGGTCAGAACACATCAGCTATTGAACTTCTGCTAAGCCATATCGACTCACTTTTAAAGCTCGACTAAACATAACCGGATAACCTAATCTTAGATTACATCAATGCAGCCTCTAATATCCACATTATTAAAGGCTGCATTTTTTATTCCGGATATACAAGTCTTTCAGGACTGATATTATCTAACACTTCTGCTTTGAACTTGCGTGCGTATGTCTTAGCTTCCATTACGTTATTGTCGAGATAATTTCCGCAGTCTCTAGGTGAGTATCCCGGTATATCACACTCTTTGTCTGAAAAATTGATTATGAAATCAATCATATCTCTGATAACTCCGACTATATCTTTCGACTCTAAATCGCCTGCAAAGATAACATAGAAGCCTGTTCTGCATCCCATCGGCCCGAAATAAATCGTTCTGTCCTTCCACTCTTCATTATTTCTCAAAAATGTCGCACCAAGATGCTCAATAGTGTGAATGCCTGCTGTATCCATAACAGGCTCAACATTCGGTCTTGTAAATCTAAGGTCAAAGGTTGTTAAGACCTGCTCACCAAGTCTGTCCCTTCTTGATACATAGATACCTGTAAGAAGGTCTATGTGATTTACAGTAAAGCTTGCAATCTTATTCATAAAATCATATTCCTCTCTTTATATTTTTATATGTTTTCACTGTCTGTGCTACCTTCTAACTGTACCACATTTATTTTGATTTTTAAAGGCTGTTGTGTTATATTCATTATGGCAGTTTATATATGTGCGGCATAGAATATGATATCAGGGTCAAAAGGTCAAAAAGCCGTTCGTGCTTGCACGATTAGGCTTTTGAACTTGGGACCCGCAAAACATGAGGAAGCAGCGATTTACGCAGTAAATCAGCGGATTCCGAATGTTTTAGAATTGCGGGAGCTGTTTTACAGCGGAGCAATTCGAGGATATCAAATGAGGGGCAAAATACCTTTTGACCCTCATATCATAATATATAATGAAAACACACTTTTAACTGCCTGACTCTATCGTGCTTAAAGCACAGAAACGGATTTTTTATGGAAAATGAGACACAGCTAAAATCAGACATGACCGGCGAACAGCTGCTCACACTCTCCATGGATATGGGTGAAAAGATGATAATATGCGGTGCCGAAGCTAACCGCGTTGAAGATACAATAAGAAGAATATGCCTTGCATACGGCTGCACTAAGGTTGATGTATTCTCAATAACATCATATCTGTCTGCCACAATAAGACTGCCTGACGGCACACATGACACACAGACAAGACGTATCCACTCTTACAGCAACAATCTTGACAAGCTTGAACACTTGAATGCTATTTCCCGCTATATATGCTCTAACACTCCGGCATATAATAATATTGAAGAAGAGATATCGGACATCAGGAAAGCCCGCGATTTTCCATGGTATATATCACTATTCGGATACATCCTATCAAGCAGCGCATTCGCTGTCTTTTTCGGGGGGTCACTCCGCGATGGGCTTATAGCAGGACTTCTGTCAACTATTGCCTATGTGCTTGACATGAAAATAAGACCTCTTGGAATCAATATGTTAATGTACAATTTTTTCTGTACATTTCTGCTCGGAGTTCTCGCACGCTTTATAGGTCTTACAGGCTTTATAGACAATCTCGACAAAGTATTTATCGGACTTGTAATGTTATATATTCCGGGAACACAGATGACCAACTCTCTGCGCGATATCCTATGTGGCGATATAATGTCAGGACTACTGCGGCTTATCGAGGCAGTAATTCTTGCAATATCTATAGCTCTTGGATTTGCTACCTCCATTGTCGGGCTTAACTTATTTATATATTGACATAGTTATATAGGAAAGAGGAATTCTATGCTTCAAAAATATATTATACAGGTAATAGCCGCAGGGCTTGGTGCCGGCGGCTACTCGATACTTTTTAACATAAGACGCGACAAGCTTTTATTCGCCTCAGCCGGAGGTTCGCTTGCATGGATAATCTACATCCTCGCATCACAGTTTACTGCAAATGCTTTCATTACCAACATGCTCGCCTCCGCATTTGCCACATTATACTCCGAGATACTCGCCCGCATAAAAAAGGCACCGACAACTGTATTTCTCATTCCATCTGTCATGCCAATGATTCCGGGTGGCGGACTCTTCTACACTATGTCGGCAGTTATCAGTAACAACACAGTACTTTTTGAAAAATATTTTGTGACAACCATAGAAACGGCACTTGGAATAAGTATCGGAATCATGTTCATGTCATTAATCGGGGTCAAGCTTGTAAAAAAAGGTATATCAAAATTATAATTTACAGCCAGATAAAATATTTCCCATTGCATAATATTCAGGTATTACGAATACAAAATCTAACACAATATACACTTTTAGGATGACAAAAGCCTAATGCGACATACGCCTTTAATAAGTCATTATGTCTTTACACCGTAATCATATGATGCAGCTAATTTCAACAGAATTTCTTAATTTGTTTTAAGGAGAAGATAATAAATGAATGAGATTGATTTATCAACCAGGTTAAAGCAGTTAGAAGCTGAAGTAGACAATGAAATTCAAATACAGAACGATACCAGACAGAAAATATGGGAAGAGATGACCGGTCATAAGGCTGTTGCATCTGTAACAGACACTTCACCTGCAAAATTAACGGATAATCTTCTGTCAGAGCGCAATAACCCGGACAACTCCAAGCCTTCACACATCTCTACAGACAATCACAGGATAACTCTTGAAGATGTCAATGCTCCTGTTATCACCAATGATGATTTCTCCGGCGAAAAATGGGCGCTCACACTTGCCGGCGGCGGTGCTAAAGGAGCCTACCAGCTAGGTGTGTGGGAAGCTCTGCGCAAAATAAAGCTTGAGAAAAATCTAATAGCCGTATCAGGCTCATCCGTTGGCGCTCTCAATGCTGCTCTGATCTCACTTAATGACTTCGATACTGCCAAGACAATATGGACTTCCATTATGCCAAAGCAGTTTTTAGATATCAATTTTGATACTATCATAGGTCCTCTTGACACACTTGTCAAACGCACACTCACGAACGGGCTGTGCTCACGCGATGGACTTATAGGTATCATAGACCAATATCTAAAGCTTGATGAACTTGCTTCATCGCATATTCCTGCATATGTCTGTGTGTCAAAATACAATTCCGACTGCATTGAATGTCTGAACGATAAACCACAGGCTGAATATATCAGTCTGAGCGAGGTTACACCTGATGACGCAAAGAGGTTCCTGCTCGCATCCTCAGCAATGCCATATATCTATCCACCGGAAATTATCCATGGAAATGTGTACCGTGACGGTGGTCTATCCGACAACGTACCTGTATTTCCCATGACCTGTGTCGGTGCCGACAAGCTCATTGTCGTGAAGCTTGAACCTGATGACAAGGTGGACACAAGTCTGTATTCCAAATTCAATGAGGTAGTCGAGATTGTGCCAAGCCGTGAAATCGGAGACCTGTTCGATGGAACACTCGAATTTAACAATAAGAATGTAGATTTCCGTATTCTCCTCGGATACTATGATACACTAAGAACCTTCAGCCTACGAATGTACCGCTTAAACGGTATACCGACAGACCCGGCTGAAAAAAGACGCCGCGAGGACGCCGACTACGAAAAGATAATCGCCGCCTTAAAACGCAAGCGTGCCTTAAACAGTGCCGGAAGCAATATCGATAAGCTGAAAGACTTTCTTGACAATAAGAATTGAGAGTCCCTAGAGCACCTCGCTTCGTTCAATAGAGCTGATATGTATAAATATAACATGGTATACATTCAATGCGTCTTACTCACTTCTAAGCGCCACAACCGGATCCTTCTTTGCTGCCATCTTAGCAGGTATAAGCCCGGCAATAAATGTAAGTGCCATGCTTATGAGCACAAGTATAAGCGCTGCCACCCAAGGAAGTCCGGCTACATTTGAGATGCCCGAAAGATTCTTTATGACAGCATTTATCGGAATTATGAGAAGAAGTGTCACAATAATTCCCATCGCACCTGAGACAAAACCGACAATGAGTGTCTCGGCATTGAATACCATTGAGATATCATGCTTTGATGCGCCGATACTTCTCAATATACCTATCTCTTTTGTTCTCTCAAGAACCGAGATGTATGTGATAATACCAATCATTATGGAAGATACAACAAGCGATATCGCAACAAAAGCTATAAGCACATACGAAATTGCATTTATAATCGTGCTGACAGATGACATCATAAGTCCAATGTAATCCGTATAATTAATCACTGCTTCCTCTCTTCCATCTGCACGAACCATATCATTATATTCAGATATCTTATCTGATATCGCATCCTTTGAAGCAAAATCAACCGGATAAATCATAATCGAGCTTGGTTTTTCAAGGTCAGCGACACCAAACGCTTCCATATTGTCATCGTAGGTTGCAGATGAGGTTGCCGGCTGCATATAGGATGCCATAAGTGCCTCTAACTCTTCCTGTGACAGTGCTGCAAGATATGCCTGCTGCTCAGGTGTAAGCGTTGTAATGTCAAAGGTGTTCTCCATCTCAACCTCTTCACCATCCTTGGTAAATGGCTTTCCTATAATTACATCTGTGTCATGGTCTGCTGCCTGCTTCTTTACAATATCCGATGCATTAATCTGATTGATGACATACTCCATAAGTGCGCTTGTGTAACCTACCGAACCACTCACCGCACCTGTTACGGCATCAGGATCCGGTCTTAAAATACCTACAACCTGAAGCTGTATACCATCTGCAATGGCTTTCTTATAGCTGTCCTCATCCTCCCTCACATCAGTATAGGTTCCATTCTCATCATCATAGCTGTAAAAATCTGTGTTTACTACCAGTCTGTATCTCAAATCAAGGATATCTTCATATGTGTATTCAGACTTATAGCTTACAACCTCCTCACCCTTAGCAAGACGTGTCATAGTGTCAGCTACTTCCTTCTGATCCTTAAGACCAAGTGCGTACAGGGCATAATCGCTTATTTCGTTGTTCTCATCCACAATAAGAACTATCTCATTGTATGCTGACGGCCATCTTCCTGCAATAACATCATACTGCGATTCGAGGAGAGTCTGATTTCCGATAAGCTCACTCCATACATCCCATGAACCGCCCATCATTGATGAGCCCATCATCGAAGAGCCTGACATTCCCGCAAGCTGTCCCATTCCGATAGTATCTAACACAGTGCTTGGATTTACCTGAACAATGCCATCGGAAGTATCTTCCTTGTATATATTGAGAGTTGTCGAATAACCGTACTGTATATCGCTTACAAGCTCACCAAAGCCATTATTCTCATCCTCAATAAACTTCTTAAAATCAGCAAGATTATTTACCTGAACCTGTGACATCATGGAGTTTAACATTTCACTGATAATGTTATTGGAATATATTTTTCCATCCTCTTTCTCCGCTGCATCTGTCACATTCTGTCCCATAAATGCGCTCATCATGCTTGAGTAATCGACCTGCTCCTCCTCGATAGCTATAGGATATGAGGAAAGAGTATCCTCCTCAACTCTCTTTATATAGCTCTGAAAACCACTTGAAAGTGCGAGGATAAGTGCTATTCCGATGATACCGATGCTGCCAGCAAACGCTGTCAGAAGAGTTCTTCCTTTTTTGGTCATGAGATTATTGGCACTCAGCGATAAAGCTGTCATATATGACATGGATGTGCCTTTCTTTTTCTTTTCTCTCTTAGACGTGCTGTTCTCGGTAACTCTGCTGTCCGTCTGCTCATAAGGCATAGTGTCATCTGTAACCTTGCCGTCTAACAGTCTTACAATCCTCGATGAATACTTTTCGGCAAGCTCCGGGTTGTGAGTTACCATAATTATAAGCCTGTCCTTGGATATCTCCTTTAACAGCTCCATAATCTGGATGCTTGTAGCTGAGTCAAGCGCACCTGTCGGTTCGTCTGCTAGCAGGATATCCGGATTATTTACAAGTGCTCTTGCAATGGCAACTCTCTGCATCTGTCCGCCGGACATCTGGTTTGGCTTCTTGTGTATCTGGTCTCCAAGCCCTACCTTTTCAAGCACCTCTATGGCTCTTTTTCTTCTCTCAGCCTTCGACACACCTGAAAGCGTGAGCGCAAGCTCAACATTTGAAAGAACCGACTGATGAGGAATCAGATTATAGCTCTGAAATACAAAGCCGATAGTGTGATTGCGGTAAGTATCCCAGTCGGAATCCTTATACTTTTTGGTAGATTTTCCATTGATAATCAAATCACCGCTTGTATACTGGTCAAGACCGCCTATGATATTGAGCAATGTAGTCTTTCCACAGCCGGACTGTCCAAGTATTGATACGAACTCACTGTCCCTGAAAGTGATGTCAATTCCTTTAAGTGCCTGCACTGTTGTATCGCCGCTAACATAGTCCTTGACAATATTTTTTAATTGAAGCATTCTTCTCTCCATTTCCGCAGACAATATCCTTATACAAAAGTCAATCAACCTATATCCAACACAGCATTTACATGTCCTGCGTTTGAGTATAAATCTGTTTTGAAAAAATAAAACCTGCTTGTGAGGTCTGCAGCACAAACAGCTCAATTTACATCAGATAACGGATGTAACAAGTTACATATCTTATAAGAAAAAGCCGTCTGCATATTCAGGCAAACAGCTTTTTCCTATTCACGCGACATACGTTGAAAATATACTATTTATTAATTAATAAGTCAAATACCGAATTGTTAAACTCTTTCTCTGTTCCATCTTCTTGCCCTTCGGGCAAGAAGCATCCCT
>OGKZ01000676.1_pt1 | contig 31439 bp, 22 predicted proteins | sample 1572571 | NCBI WGS metagenome assembly OGKZ01 (sample SAMEA2581906, study PRJEB24529) | metagenome | biome: Human gut stool | place: China | collected 2011 | reverse complement strand
CCATGTTGTCATATACTGACATATGTGGATAAAGAGCGTAGTTCTGGAATACCATCGCGATATCTCTGTCCTTAGGCTCTACATCATTAACCTGCTTGTCACCGATCCAAAGCTCACCAGAGCTGATCTCCTCAAGTCCTGCTATCATACGAAGTGTTGTAGACTTACCACAACCGGATGGTCCTACGAAAATGATGAATTCCTTATCTTCAATCTCAAGGTTGAAATCCTTAACTGCTACGAAACCGTTAGGATATACTTTACATACATTTTTAAGTGATAAACTAGCCATTATTATACCTCCTAAAGTATTTTCCGTTTTCACTATCGTTATTCTACAATAATACTTGTTCAAATGCCATACCCCAAATAGCCGAAAATACCTGCGGGAATTTGTCTATTTTGCATATAAGCAAAATATTATTTACATTTTTGTTACATTTTATACAAAAAAATAATAATTTAATGCATTTTTTCAATAACTGCTTGTTAATTTTTATCATATATGCTATAAATATTGTGTATGGTTTTAGCTGTGTTTTCAATGAGAAGGGAGGTATTTTCATGGATATAACAGCTCTTTCTTCCAGCATGAGTTTTGCTGATGTAAACTCTCAGGTAGGAATCGCAGTGCTTGCGAAGAACCTTGACACTATTGAGACTCTCGGTGATGGCATGAAGAAGATGATGGAGATGTCCGTCAATCCGAATCTTGGTGCCAACATTGACGTTCAGGTATAGCATACCTGAAGCTTCATGACATTTTAGTGTATACGAAATACTGCCGTATCTGATAACAATATCAGACACGGCAGTTTTTTATTTAAGTCTTATGGATGTCTCAGACAGTTCAATCTTTCCTTCCTTAAGAAGCTTTCCCACAGCTCTCTTAAAGGATGCCTTGCTCATTCCAAGCTCACGCTTTATAACCTCAGGGGATGCTTTATCGCTAAACGGAAGCACACCGTCAAACTCCTCTATCGTCTCAAGTATCTTAGCGGCATCATCGTCACGATGAAGGTAGCCTACCTCGCGCACAGCAAGCTCAAGTCTGCCATCTGCTGTGACATTTGTGACTCTGAGTCCCGTGAGCTTATCTCCCACGTTCAGAACACCGTAGCACTCTTTCTTAGGGATAAGTCCCTGATACATGTCGTCAACAGCGACATACATTCCGAACTTTTCAATATACTGGTATGCCGTTCCGCTCACCATATCGCCGCGTCTGTACTGTGTTGTCCCTTTAAGATACTTATAGACATTCATGGTCGCGCAAAGTCTTCCGCTCTTGTCAACATAGAGAGCTACAAGACAGTCATCACCCGGACGCACCTTGTATGTCTGCTCCTTAAACGGCAGGAAAAGATCCTTTTCAAGTCCCCAGTCAAGAAATGCGCCTATCTTACCTGTATCCTTAACTTCAAGCCTTGCAACCTGTCCAAGCACAAGCATAGGCTCACGCGTAGTAGCTATAAGGCGATCCTGCGAATCCCTGTATATGAATACAGTCACCGAGTCTCCTATAACGGCATCCTCAGGAACCTGTTTTCCGGGAAGCAGCACCTTCTGTGTCTCATCTCCTAAATATACGCCGAAGTCTGTTCTCTTTACTATCTTTAAATCCTGAATTTCTCCAATTTTAATCATCGTTTTCTCCATTCTATATTTCAAACACAACTATCACATTGATATTGCCATTGTCATCCTTAAGGCATACATAATATCTGCCGTCCGCATATCCTGTATATGGGTGGAACGTATCGCCCATGACCGCCGATTTCTTATATTCGGCAAACACACGTCTTATAGGCTTTCCGGCAAGCTCAGGCTCATCCTGTGCCATAAGAGCCATGGCAATATTTATATACTGTCCATTATTGACATGATTGTTAGTGTCAATCATATCCGCCCTTACCGGTATCGCTTCGCCTTCCTTAAGCCCCTCAACAAGCGCAAGCTTGCGCGGAAGGTATTCCATGTCAAGTTTCTGTCCCAGCTCATAGTGTTCAAGCTGTTTTTCATCAGGCTTCATAGGTCTTAAAGTCTTTATATTCATGTAAGACCACAATGTCGCAGCCTTCACAAGAATATTTCCGTGTTCATCTTCAAGCCAGAAATTACGATTTCCGAAAAAGCCCTTGAACTCATACGGAACCGTACACACCTTTACCTTGTCGCAGAAGGATGGCATTTCGTCAATGTCTATCTGCCAGTTTAAAATAAACCATGCTCCGTCATGCTCCGTAACATAATCTATTCCGACTCCAGCATCCTCCGAGTGAAACGAAGAACAGTTCTGAAACAGATTGATAAGCGCCGGAATAGTGAGTTTCCTGTCACTTCCACACTCTGAATATCTTATTCTTGCATCATAGCTGTACATATAATAGCCTCCTTCCAAATTTTTATCTACCGGAAAATTTTAACGAAATTTCCCGGTAGATGAAAATAGCACATTATAGTCTCCCATAATGTGCCTGACGCAAACGGAAACGGCGGGATTCGAACCCGCGTGCCGGTTGCCCGACAACTTGATTTCGAGTCAAGCTCGTTATGGCCACTTCGATACGTTTCCATACTATCTAATTAGAAGGGAGCCAAAAGAAGCTTCCTCCCTGTCTGTGGTAACTGCCATCGTGACACATTACACAAACCTTTTATAACTTATTGTATAATAGGAAATTACGTTAAAATTCCCTATTATGCAATAAAGGCATCACGCTGACGTGATGCCTTCGACTGGGCTACCAGGGCTCGAACCTGGAAATGCTGGAGTCAGAGTCCAGTGCCTTACCATTTGGCTATAGCCCAATGAGTACTCTGATGAGCACATCCACTCTATTGAATGGCTTGTCTGACGCTTGCTTTGCGTTTCAACGATATTGATTATATATCATGCTTTTAAAAAATGCAAGTACTTTTTTCAAATTTTTTTAATTTTTTTTAAAATATATTTTTTATATATTTTTTGATAATTTCAATCAATAAAATTGTTCCCCTGTCAGGCATCTATAAGCTGCCTTGTATAAGCCTCCTTCGGGTGTTCGAACAGTTCCTTTGTCTCCCCTATTTCAACAACATGACCTTCCTTCATAACCATTATCCTGTCGCACAGCTGGTACACGACATCTATATCATGCGAAATAAATATATAAGTCAGATTAAGTTCTCTCTTAAGCTCTAATAACAGCTCCATAATCTGCGCCTGGATAGTCACATCGAGTGCCGACAGAGGTTCATCAGCAATGACAAGCTTCGGTCTCGCTATAAGTGCCGCCGCAATGCTTACTCTCTGGCGCTGTCCTCCGCTAAGCTGTGATGGATGTCTTCCTGCATACGACTCATCAAGACCTACCCTGCCAAGCATTTCAATAACACGCCCGTCAACGTCCTCCCTGTTCCTAATCCCTGAAAGTAAAAGCGGCTCACTCAATATCCTTTTTATCGTCCATGCAGGATTGAGAGAAGAATATGGGTCCTGAAAAATCATCTGAGGTTTTGCAGAGTTATGCACAATACTTCCCTCATACATAGGATTCATCCCCAGAATAGTCTTTGAAAGTGTGGATTTGCCACATCCGGACTCTCCGACTATACCGAAAATTTCGCCCTCATCCACCTCAAAGCTCACGTCGAAAAGCACCTGTTTTTTCACAGGACGTGCAAAAATGGATTTTGAGCCTGATTTATAATATACGTTAAGGTTTTTTACATCCAGAATATGTTCCATATTTTTCTCCGCTTTCATTCATGCTCAAACGCAGCAGCCCATTGATATTCAGACAGCTCCTGCTGATATTTTCTTACTCCTGTCCGGTATGGCTGCTATGAGCTTTTTCGTGTAATCCTCCTTCGGTGACATAAAAATATCTTCCACTCTTCCATGCTCAACAACCTTCCCACGACACATTACGGCAACCTCATCAGCAAAATTCTTAAGCAGCTTCAAGTCATGTGTTATAAACACAATTCCCATATTGTGCCCGCTCTTCATGCTCTTTATAAGCTCAAGTATTCCCTTCTGCGTTGTCACATCCAAAGCTGTGGTCGGCTCATCGCAAAGAAGATACCCTGGTCTGCATATAGTACCCATAGCTATCATGACTCTCTGGCGCATTCCTCCCGAAAGCTCATGCGGATAGCTGTTATATATGCGCTCCGGTTCCGTAAGGTTCACGTCCGAAAGTGCATCTAACACTCTGCTCTTTAACTGCGCTCTTGATGGTTTTATATCCGTTTTTTCACAATGAAGCCTTACTGCTTCGGCCAACTGTTTTCCGATTCTCATAGTCGGATTAAGGCTTGTCATCGGCTCCTGAAATATCATAGCGATATCTTTTCCCCTTATCCGTGACATGGAGCGCTCGTCTAAGCCGATAAGCTCCCTTCCGTCAAGCCTTATGCTTCCTCCGGTTATGCTAGCTGCCGGACTTAAAAGTCCCATAACCGACAGTGCAGTCATAGTCTTACCCGATCCGGACTCTCCGACTATTCCCAAGACATTTCCTCGTTTCACAGACAATGACACATCCTCGAGCACACATCTGCTGCCAAAATATACTGTAAGTTTCTCTACCTCGAGCATTACCGTCTCTCCTTTGCACTCAGTCATTTTCTTCCTCGGTCTTCATTCTTATACCCTCTGCCAGCAGAGAAAAACCAAGAACAAAGATCACTATCGTCATTCCCGGCATGATTGCATACCATGGTGCCGTGAACAGATAGCTCTGTGCATCCGAGAGCATGCTGCCAAGACTTGCGTCCGGCGGCTGTATTCCTATTCCAAGGTAGCTAAGTCCTGCCTCGGCAAGCACCGCATTGTTAAATCCTATCGTGACCGTAACAAACAATGTGGAGCGCACATTAGGGAATATGTGCATGAAGATAATCCTCATATTCCCTGCACCCATAAGTCTTGCACTCTTTACAAAATCACGTTCCTTAAGGCTTATATACTCACTCCTGACAATACGTGCAAAGCTAGGGATAAATAAAATTCCGAGTGCGAGTATGACATTATATTTTCCCGGGCCTATTATGCTAACGATAATGAGTGCAATGAGAATACTTGGAAAACCATTTAACGCATCATTAATTCTCATCACTATCTCATCCACCGCGCCGCCATAATATCCTGTTACCGCCCCGATTACTGTTCCTATGCTTCCTCCGATTGCAACTGTTGTGACAGCAACAAGTCCCGTCATGCTTATGCCCTTAAGAACACGGCTGAAAATATCTCTTCCGAAATTATCTGTACCCATAATATGTGAAAACGATGGTGATGAGAATTTCTCTGCTCCGTTCATCGCATTCGGATCATATGGCGTATGTATCAGACCTATGAGCATCAAAATAACAAATACCGCTGTTATGGCGGAGCCGGCTATGAAATATGCATTTGTTTTTTTTGATTTTTTGCTGAACCCTTTTTTCACTCTGTTTCTTTGCTGCCCTTCCGATATGCTTTTTGATATATATTTCTTCATAAATTTCACTGCTCTTCCACTCTTGGGTCAATGTACCTGTACAGAATGTCCACCACAAAATATACAATTACAACTGCAAAAACAATATACAGCATAAGTGCCTGCACAACAGGATAATCCCTTGTCGATATGGAGGACACTAAAAGCCTTCCTATACCCGGCAGTCCGAAAACCTGCTCGACGACAATGCTTCCCGCTGCAATCTCTGCTGCAATGATGCCTATAAAAGTCACAACAGGAATCATGGCATTCTTAAGGACATGCACAAAGAGAACCCTCTTTCTTTGCGCACCCTTGCTGTATGCCGTTCTCACATAATACGACTTAAGCTGCGTTATTATTGAGTTGCGCAGAAACTTTGCAGTCATCGCAGTCTTCGGCAACGCAACCGTTACCGCCGGAAAAAGCATATATCTTATGTATCCAAAAAAATCTTCCCTATAGCTTATATAGCCGCCCGGAGTAAACCACTTCATAACAAGTCCGAACAGATATATTATTATAATTCCAAGGAAGAAGGACGGAACACTCATTGTAAACTGAGATAATACATTAAGCACGCCATCAACAGCACGGCATTTAGTTCCGCCCCACAATATTCCTATAGGAATGGAAAATATAATAATAAGAAGCAGCGATAAGCCTGCCAGAGTAAGTGTAACCGGCAGCTTACCGGCAATAAGCCTGCTGACAGCCATCTGTTCATTAAGGCTCTCCTGATAGCGGTAGCTTTTGCCTAAGTCTCCGCGAAGAACACCTGTAAACCAGTTAAAATATCTTTGCGGCAGAGGAGCATTTAACCCCAGCTGCTCACGCAGCGCTTCAACTTTCTCATCCGTCGCCTCGGTTCCGAGAATCGACAGCGCCGGGTCACCCGGTATGACCTGAAAGATGAAGAACACTAAAACAGATATAAAAAACAGTGTCAGTATTAACGTTAAAAGCTTCTTACCAATATATTTCATGTTATTTATTTACTCCGTCCAGTACACATATTTCATATCCTGTACATAAATAGGATAGAATCTGTAGCCTGCTATTTTTTTATTCATTGCTATGAGCACAGGCGGCACAACCGTGTAAACCGATGCCGCATCTTCATGTAACATAGTCTGTAACTGTCTGTAGCCTTCTGTAATCTCCTCACTGTCAAGTGATGTTGATATCTTCTTATATAAAGTGTCAAAATTTTCATTGGTATAGCCTACAAAATTATTCTTAGCTGTAGACTGATATCTTACAAGAAGATAGCTCGGTGTAAGAGAACCTGCTATTCCACATACTGTAGTCTCAAAATTTCTTCCCTTATATACATCCTCAAGCCATGTAGACCAATCTACCTTCTTTATCGTGGCTGTGATTCCTGCTTCCTTTAACTGCTCAACGATTACCTGTGCCGTGTCAATATGCATCTGATAGTTAGACGGAACCGTTATCTCCATAGTAAAGCCATCAGGATATCCTGCCTCTGTAAGAAGCTCCTTGGCCTTTTTTACATCATGCTCATAACCTGTATCCACGTAGCAGTCATAGCCCGGCACCATGCTTGTGCCTATAACAGTACCGCGTCCGCCAAAAATAAATTCATTGATTGCATCCCTGTCAATCGCATAAGACAATGCCTGTCTTACACGAACATCATCAAACGGTGCAGCTGCATTGTTAAGGTAAAGTCCCTGTACAACATTAGAGCCATTGCTCTTTATATCGAATGTTGATGAAAGCTCATTAGCCTGGTCATCCGTAAGATACGGATATATATCGATGCTTCCTGCCTGAAGCTCCATCATTGCTGATTCAGCGCTTGCAACAATCTTGAATGTAACCTTGTCAAGATATGGAAGTCCCTCCTGCCAATAATACTCATTTCTTGAAAGTATTATACCTTCCTGCGGAACATATGAATCCAACTTAAAAGGACCAGTTCCTATAATCTCGCCTGTTTCGCTTGAGGATGCCGGAATAATGTCTGCCGTAAGGTAGTAAATAATCTCCGAATTAGCCTCCGAGAGTACGATATTGATAGTTGCCTGGTCCACAATTTCAACGCTTGAAACAATAGAAAGTGCCTTTACAAGAGGTGTTCCATCAAGAAGACCTGCACATCTTTCTATAGAATATTTTACATCCTCGGCAGTCACTAGTGTACCATCAGAGAACTTAATTCCGTCCCTCAGCTTGAAGGTATAGGTAAGTCCATCATCGGATATGGTATACTCTTTTGCTACCGCAGGTATAACATTTCCATTCTCATCAGGGATGACGAGTCCTTCGAAAATGTTAAACAATATCTCATCTGTTCCTGCCGCTACTGCTAAATGTGGGTCAAGACTATCGATATCCTGCTGTATTCCTACAACAATCTCACCACCGGCAACTGCTGCTCCGGTAGTCTCGGAAACACTATCCGAAGGATTATCTCCCTTCTTGCCGCCTGAGCATCCTGTCAGTGCAGCAGAAAGTACCATTACTACCACACATGCGAGACTAAGTCTCTTTAAAAAATTCTTCTTCATGTGATATTCTCCTTCTGAAATAATATTAGGTTTTCCGTTTTTTTATTGTATACAATATACCGGATTTATGCAATAGCTTTTAATGTTTTTTTAATTATACATTTATATGAATATGTGATATACTGCTAAAAGGCTGTTACCTATGACTATATCAGAAATATCATAACCACCACAGCTTTCACAAAACCACAGAAAGAGAGGCCGCCACATGGCAGACAAATATCTACACCCTGACAAAGACCTTGCTATCAAATATGTTATAGCAGCCTTTGCACTCTATATCATTGATTATCTTATCCCATTTACAGGACTTGTATCCGTAATCCTCATGCTTCTCGGAGTAAAAGTTTTTATCCACGATGAAAATAACCATTTCAAGACTGCATATAAATCTGTAAAAAAGCTTACAGTGTTTTATGTATTAATGGTTCTTGCGTCGTTTGTTCCTGAGCTTGGCATATTCATAATTCCGACAAAGACAGCCGTACGTTTTGTCTCAATGGGTATCACTACAATATATTATATATATACTACGCATTATTTTACTGAAGGTGTCATGCTTGATGCCAAAAAAGCCAAGATTAATTTTGTAAAGCTTGGACTTAACACTCCATGGATTTTACTTGGAATTATAATGGTTGTCCGTTTTCTGTGTGCCGTAAAGCTTAAGCAGCCAATTCCGGGCATAGCTACTGCTATAGCATTTATCCTGTGCTGCTATTACTGCATTACACTCTACCACGCATACCAGAAGATATACATGCCGAAGAAAGCAGGCAAATAGCACCTTTAATGTGCCTTCCTTTTTGTATAATTATGTTTCAGGTGTCAAAACATGCTATAAACAATCATGTTTACAATGCATGTTTCGATACCTGAATCCTATAAAAAAATAAGACCGTTCACACATTAATGTGAACGGTCTTATTTTTTTATCACATATCTTTAAAGGAGTATTGTCAAACCGGATATCCGGTTTATGAAGCGTTTTTATTCGACATCCTGAAGTGCTGCAAAGCCTTCCTCGCCTGTACGAACCTTAACAACCTGGTCTACATTGTATACGAAAATCTTACCGTCACCAATGTGTCCTGTGTAAAGTGCCTTCTTGGTTGTCTCAATAACCGATGCAACAGGAATCTTGCTTACAACGACCTCTATCTTAACCTTTGGAAGAAGTGTAGCGTCAATCTCAGCTCCACGATACATTTCACCGGCACCCTTCTGGATACCACAGCCCATAACCTGTGTCATTGTCATACCTGTAACACCGAGGTCGTTGAGCGCTTTCTTAAGCTTTTCGAAGCTTGCAAGCTTGGTAATAATGGACACTTTGTAAATTCCCGTATCTGCCGCTGCTGCCGGAGCCACAACCTTGACTGCTGCCGCCTTCTGTGTATCGGAAGCTTTGTCATAGTCGCTGACACCAAGGTCTGTATTCTCGTTAGCTTCCATAGTCATTGTGTTGGATATATCCATAAGGCTGAAGCCTGCGTAAGCTGATGGAAGACCATGCTCTGTAGCATCAAGTCCGAGGATTTCCTCCTCCTCAGAAACACGAAGTCCTATAGTTGCCTTTATAATAAGGAAAGTAATCGTAATTGTCACTCCTGCAAATGCAAGAATTGCTATCATTCCAAGAAGCTGAAGTCCAAGCTGGCTAAAGCCGCCGCCATAGAAAAGTCCTTTTCCTGCAATCTGGTTAGCACCAAAGTTCACACCGTCTCCAAAGCCTCTTGCAAAAGCCGGAGCCGTGTCTGTCGCAAAAAGTCCTACTGCGATTGTACCCCAGATACCATTTAAGAAGTGAACCGCTACAGCTCCTACCGGGTCATCAATATGTAACTTGTAGTCGAGAAGCCATACACCGAATACAACCAAGACACCTGATACAGCACCGATTATTATTGCTCCAAGTGCATCCGTAACATCACACCCCGCCGTGACTGCTACAAGACCGGCAAGTGAAGCATTAAGACACATCGATACATCCGGCTTGCCATATTTAACCCATGTAAAAATCATACATACAACTGTCGCAATAGCCGGAGCAATCGTTGTTGTGACGAATATTGAGCCAAGCTCTGCAACCGATGTAGCAGCCGCACCGTTAAATCCATACCAGCCAAGCCATAGGATGAATACGCCAAGTGCGCCGATAGGAAGATTGTGTCCCGGAAAAGCATTAACCTTGACAATCTCACCCTTTTCATTCTTAGTAAACTTGCCAATACGAGGCCCAAGAATCTTCGCACCGATTATTGCCGCTGTACCACCTACCATGTGAATACATGTCGAACCTGCGAAATCATGGAAGCCCATCTTGGCAAGCCAGCCGCCGCCCCATACCCAATGCGCTTCAATAGGATATATGAGTGCGGATATTACTGCCGAATATACACAGTACGAAAGGAACTTCGTTCTCTCTGCCATTGCTCCCGATACGATTGTCGCTGTTGTCGCACAGAATACAAGGTTAAATACAAAATTGGACCAGTCAAAATTCTCATATGATGTAAAGATATCAAATCCCGGCTTTCCGATAAGTCCGACCAAATCCTCGCCCAATAGAAGACTGAATCCGATGAGAATGAATACAACTGTACCTATACAGAAATCCATAAGATTTTTCATAAGAATGTTTCCGGCATTCTTTGCTCTGGTAAAACCTGTCTCGACCATTGCGAAACCTGCCTGCATCCAGAACACCAGTGCAGCACCGATCAGGAACCACACGCCATATAATTCACTTAATACTTCTTCCATACACTCTTCCTCCATTCTGCAAATGAATTTTCCGCATGCAGTAACCGGTGTGAATCTGCAACGAAAAAAGGCACCTTGGGTTCAACCCAAAGCGCCTTTGCTTGATGTGATGGAGTATATCACCTAAGCATTTTATTGTCAACACAAAATTTTATAATTTTTATATTTTTTTAATTATCGTTCTGTAAAGCTTAATTGTCATCGGAATGCTTATCGTCTTCCTCTGAAGCTTTCTCAAGCACTACTGCTTTACTGTCAGCCGAATCACCTGTCTGCTCATCAGAACCATTATCACTTAAAACAGCAGCTTTCTCTGTATCCGCATCAGAAGCTGTCTCATCTCCTGCTGCCACACTACCTGCTAATGTATCCGCATTTAAAACACCGTCCGCACTGTTATCTTCGGCTCCAAGATAATAATCCTCGTCATAACGCTCATCCTTTGGCATGTAACGGTCAAGTATCTTGTAGAAGAATATGGAGCTTACATATACCCATGCACCAACTATAAAGAATATCGATACAGGGAACATTGCCCATCCGATAAAGGCTGCAAGTCCGAATATAAGAATAAGCGGAACTGTCTGAGGAAGATGACGCAAAGACATGAATGCTGCATTTCTTATAATATGGAATGTCGTATTGTCGAATCTTGAAAGGAGCGGAAACGCATACAGGAATGTAACTGCAGCAAGAATAGCCATACCTACTACTATAAAGAATAACAGTCTCCAGCCAAAGCCGCCGCCGTTAAATGCATTTCCATAAAGGTATTTGAGGTCAACATACAATATAACACCTACCACCACAAAAAACAGTTCCATCAAAAAGCCCTGTACAAAATTAGTCTTAAATGACTTCCAGTAGCTCTTCCAAAGATATCCTTCCTCATTGCCTATCGCCTTAGTGCAATAATAATACATCGCAGTGTAGGAAGCTCCTATAGTAACTATTGGAATAGACGTAATTAAAAAGAATAAATTCAGTATAAGTGCATCTGCCACCCTGCTCATAAAGCGGAAAAAGGCATTATCCGCATCAAAAATCCTGCTCATGTTCTACCTCACTTTGTAATAAAATCCGGCAAAAAAGCCTAAAAAACATTATACTGTATGGCTATGTAAAAAGCAAATTAATCATTATTAAATTTTCATAAAAGCACTTACAAACATTTTTTCTTATGTTATAATCTTTAAATATTTATGCTTTATATAAAATATAAACACAATATCTAATACAAAGCTGCAAAACAGGAATGGAGATAATAATATGGCTTCAGGCTTCACAGACAAGTTTTCTGTACGCGTAAAGAAAGAAAGAGAAAAAATCAAAAACCAGAAAGGCTTTAAAGCAAAAGCATCCTACATCTGGGACTACTACAAGGTTCCCATAATATCAATCATAGTTATCATTGCCGCAGTTATATCCATCACGCACTCGATGCTTGCCAACAACTACAACACCAGTCTGTATGTGACATATGTCAACTGCATATCTGTCGATTTAAGAGACGGAACAAAAATTCTTGACCGCAATCTCACACAGTGGCTTGGCATTGACGGCGAGGAGAACCGTGTCAGCGTTGACGGCTATTACCAGATTAATCCTGACCTTGTGACTGAGGAATCCTACGCTTCCATGCAGAAGCTAAGCGTCATGATTGTAGCAAAGAACAGCGACTGCTATATCGGAGATGATATTTTCACAAAGACATGGGCTAACTCCGGATATCTTGTGGATTTTACACAGTTTCTTCCGGATGAGCTGTTAGACAAAGTCAAAGACCGCCTTGTATACTACGTTGACGGCGAGACCGGGGAGAAAAAAGCTCTCGGCATTGACCTTGGAGGACTTCCATACATCACGGATGTTCTCATATTCGGAAATGAGAATCCGATATTCTCTGTTGTCGCAAACGCTCCAAATCCTCAGAACTGCATAACATTTCTTGAGCATATAATTGACTACGAAGAATAGCCACAGCCCTTAAAAGTCCGGTTTTTAAGTTAAATCGGACTTTTTTTGTATATATGACACTCTTTTTGTTCTCCTCGTCCTGTATCACATACACTGCTTCCCCACAAGCTGAATCCAAGCTTCTTTGCAAGTGCGATTGATGCCACATTATCCTTCTCGGTACACAGCCAAAGCCTGCTCATGCCAAGCTCATGAAAGGCATATTCTGTAACAGCACTGCCCACTTCATAACCTAAGCCCTGTCTCTGTCTGTCTCCTTTTATAATGTATCCCAGCTCACAACACGGCTTTCCGTCTATCTCACGGTTGCTAAGACCGGCCCGGCCTATCAACTCGCCGCTTTTCCTGTCAAAGACAAGCCACATGCCATATCCGTAAAAAACATACATATTCTCTATATATGCTCTGGTAAATTCAAGCTCCTCGTCATACTCATACAACGGCTCCGTCCACTCTGCCACAGCCGGGTCGGCATACAGCTCATACATTGCCATAAGGTCATTCTCCGTCATTTCCCTTATAACTGTCCTCTCTGTCTGTGCTATGACCACCGGAATATGCCTTGCTCTCATATATACAAGATTAAAATAATCGTCTTCCACCATAGGCAGCTCCTCCACAACATACTTCGTAAAAAAGCCCTTGTATTCACAGCCCGGTGCACGATATCCGACAACTGCCACACCCTTTTTATCCAGCACACATGCTGCTAAGTCATCATCCGTTATCACAAGAAGCCCCTCCGCACGGCTCACGCATTCGCACAGCTTGTGTTTTACCAAAGCTTCTATATCCGCATCGCTGTTTTCCTTTTTCTCACTGTCTTCTCTCACAAACAGTTCTACCTTAAGTCCCTCATAAAGTGAAACTTCAATATATTTTTCCACATCCTCATTCGTTCTATCCAGAATTAAAATAACCGTATCAAACAAATGAATGCTATCCTTTGACTTGTCCATTGACTAAAACACCTCTGAAAAGTTATAATAAGACACATAAGTGTCGGAAGCTTTTACACTGACACCATTATGATAAATCGCAGAAAGGAATATTACAATGGCACAGAATCCAATAGTTACATTTACAGTCGCAGGACGCGGCACAATCAAGGCTGAGCTCTACCCTGAGACAGCACCTAACACTGTCAACAACTTCATAAGCCTTGTCAACAAGGGTTTTTATGACGGACTTATCTTCCACCGCATCATAAGCGGATTCATGATTCAGGGAGGCTGCCCTGAAGGAACCGGAATGGGCGGTCCCGGCTATTCTATAAAGGGTGAATTCTCACAGAATGGTTTTGAGAACAGCTTAAAGCACACACCGGGTGTTCTTTCTATGGCAAGAGCAATGGATCCTGATTCAGCAGGTTCACAATTCTTCATCATGCATGCCGCAGCTCCTCATCTTGACGGTGCATATGCCGCATTCGGCAAAGTCATCGAAGGACAGGATGTTGTCAATGCCATCGCTGAGACACCAACCGACTGGAGTGACCGCCCTATGGAGGAACAGCGCATTGAGTCGGTAACAGTTGACACATTCGGAGTCGAATATCCGGAGCCTGAGACAGTCTGATATCTTTTATTCGGATGTAATTTCGGGCATTTTACAGGAGGATGAAAAGTAAACAACGCGTAAATTAACAAATTCCGTGTTCACAATTCGTTCATTTATATTTAAATAAACCTTCACAGGATTAACACGTTTTCTTCACTTATCACAAATATAATAAGTGACATAAAGATAAATGATTAAGGACACAAGTACTTAAGAATTTTTTTCATAATAAGCCCTGATATAATATATCAGGGCTCCTCCTTTTTTATGGCATTTTATAATCCGCAATACTATTCACTATTTCATACCGCTCTATCACAGTGCCTTTTCCTTAACAGGCTTATATAGAGCATCCCGGCAAATAACGCCGTCAAAACAGCCATCACAATCAGATATGCCCATCCGGCTCCGACAATTCCCATCTGTTTTACCATAACTACAGGAAGCACTATCGAGACAACAAATGTTATCGTATAGCCCGCAAAAATCTCTTTTTGAAGTCTCATAACCGTCAGTGCATAGTAAAAAAGCATACTCACCGCATTGAATCCGCCTGCCACAATGAGCACAAGCATAACCGTCTTGTAGCCTGAAAGGTCTATATCGTAGAGCCATGAAAGAATCGGTATTCCAAGCCATGCCCCCGCCGCAAATGTCACAAGTGTAAGTCCGCATGATATTGCAACAAGTATTCCTACAAGACCGGCAAATTTTTTATCCTCCCCATTTTCATAATGCCTTGCAAGAGTCGTCAGCATCGGCTTGAACACAAAGCTGCTGCCAAGATTTATAACCATGGTCGGCATAAATACTATTCCGTACACCAGCGTCTCCTTGTCCGTAAGTGTCCATTCTACGACATATTTCGTGCCATTCCACAGCCACATACACATTGCAGAGCCTATAAAAAGAAGAATCGTACTTCCAAACAGCGACTTCATCTTGTCAGCCGCAAATGACACAGACAATCTCTCAAACTTTCTGCTCCACACAAGCCCGACACATAACACCCCGATAAAGCCTGTAACCGCTGCTGCCATTGATGCGATATATATGTTCTTGGTAATCCATGCCGCTAACGAAAACACCGCCATTACTGCCATTGTCCTGAATGCCATGGACATTCCCGATATATCTATTCTGTCATTCCGCTGAAATTCACCTTCAAATACATCTGCAATGCCATCAAACATCTTTAAAATGCATAATGTCATAATCAGCCCGAAGCCTGCACCGTCCGCCTTGCCATTTGCCGCATACACGGCACCTACACCGGCACCGCACAATAACATTGCAAGGCTGCTTAACACTCTGAAACCGAAGTATTCCTCCGGCTTATACTGCCCTCTTACATCCGTCACCTGAAACGGACGTATCTCAAAATATCCTATCGTGAGGAGCATCTGTCCTGTTGTAAAAGCCATATAGAACCTTGCTCCCGCCTCTTCGCCCACAATACGCTTAGCAAGCATGACAAATATCACTGTCGCCAGCGAATATATACCGCTGCCAAGCATATTCCAGATAAACTTACTTTTATTCATAACCATTATTCCATAAATTAATTTATTGACTGTTTAAAGCCGCTTTAAGTATCTTATATTACACTCGTTGACTTTAAACAGCCTTGTGTTATACTATTATTTTAGGGTTTAGATATATCCCTCATAAACATATTATTTATTTTTTCGGAAAGGAATACCCATGAAAGAACTTGATACAAATACAAAGCTTGCACTTATGAAAAGAATCGATGATTTTGTTGAAAATGAGCGCCCTGACCAGCCGGGTGTGCCGGACACCACAATCATGATGCCCGAACTCAACCGTATTGCTGATGAATATTCCCTTGATGTGTCTGACCTCTTTATCACATACCTTGACCATATCGCCATAACCAACAAGCGTGTGGCTCAGGAAGCTGAAGAGGAGCTTGACTTTACTAAAATAACACGTTTCTACTAAATCTATACTGCAAAAAATGCCACTGCAATGGCTCCGGGTCCTACATGTGTTCCTATGGCACCACCGACAGACATTATATCAAGTCTGTCAGTATGGTCGCTCCACAGATGTGCACTGTCTGCAATATATTTTTGCAGAAGTGTATCATCAAGACCCGCATAGCCTAGATAGTAAGGCTTTGAAAAATCAATTCCGCCTGCCTTCTCAATCTGCTGTACAAGAAGATTGTTTCCCTGTTTTGAACCTCTGGCTTTTCCAAGCATCACAACCTCGCCATTTTCGATAGCTATAACAGGCTTTATCGACAGCATTCCACCGACAAACGCAACCGTCCTTGAGATACGTCCACCCTTCTTAAGATATTCGAGTGTATCTAAAAGACCAACAACATGGATATTCTTCTTCTCACTGTTAATCGTATCAACAATGGTCTGCACATCAGCACCGTTATCCATAAGCCTTATCGCATATTCGACAAGAGCTCTCTCTCCGACTGTGACATTTTCACTGTCTATCACCTGAACCATATCCTCATAATCTGCCGCCGCAATACATGCACTCTGATATGTTCCTGACAGCTTTCCTGATATCGTTATAACTATAACCTGCTCTCCTGCCTGCTTTGCCTTATCAAAGGCTTCCTCAAAGGCATACGGAGCCACCTGGCTCGTTGTAGGAAGCTCATCATTCTCAATAAGCTTCTCATAAAACTCTCTGTGGCTTAGATTAACTCCGTCAAGATATTCTTTCGTTCCGAATCTTACATGAAGAGGAACTACTGTCACATCTTTTCTGTAATCATAAGGCATATCCGATGCACTGTCAGTTACAATTCTTATTTTTGCCATAAATATTCTCCGTAAGCTTATATTATCTTAAAACATAACTAATTGATTTTACCAACGATTGACTTTATAATATCTACCATCTTATCCATTGACTGGATGCAGACATACTCATATTTTCCATGGAAGTTGTGTCCGCCTGTGCTAAGATTAGGACAAGGAAGTCCCATAAATGAGAGACGTGCGCCATCAGTACCTCCGCGGATAGGCTGTATAATAGGCTCAACTCCGTTCTCTCTCATAGCCTCCACAGCACGATCTACAATATACATATCCGACTCAATTTTTTCCCTCATGTTATAATAGGAATCCTTCATGTCAAGTACAACCGTACCATCACCGTATTTCTCATTCAGGTAAGAACTGATGCGTTCAAGCACAGCCTTTCTCGCAATGAATTTATCCATATTGTGATCCCTTACAATATAATCAAGATAAGCGCTCTCCTCATCACCGCTCATGCCGCAAAGATGGAAAAATCCTTCATAGCCTTCCGTATGTGCGGGAATCTCAGCAGGAGGAAGCATTGAATTGAATTCCATTGCAATAAGAGATGCGTTCTTCATCTTATTCTTAGCTTCACCCGGATGAATATTCTCGCCCTTAATATGAACCTTCGCAGATGCCGCATTGAAGTTCTCGAACTCTATCTCACCAAGCATTCCGCCATCAACCGTATAGGCATAATCTGCTCCGAAATGCTCCACATCAAAACAGTTTGCACCTCTTCCGATCTCCTCATCAGGTGTGAACGCTATGCATATCTTCCCATGAGCAGTCTGCTCACCTGCGCCTTTCCCTGCGCTCTTGTCAGCTTCAATAATCTGTGCCGCCGCTGTCATAATCTCAGCTACACCTGCTTTATCGTCAGCGCCTAAAAGCGTGGTTCCATCCGTCACAATTATGTCCTGTCCTACATAGTTTCTAAGGTGAGGAAATGTCACTGTATCCATAACAACACCAAGCTTCTCATTAAGCACAATGTCAGCTCCGTCATAATCCTTTATGATACGCGGCTTAATGTCCGCTCCCGACATTGCCGGAGCTGTATCCATATGTGCAATAAGACCTATAGCTTTCTCATTTTCCGCCCCCTTTGTAGCAGGAATATATCCATACACATATCCATCCTTATCAACATGTGCATCCTCAACACCAATCTCCTTCAACTCCTCAACAAGAACATTGGCAAGCACCAGCTCCTTAGGCGAGCTTGGACAGCTCTCGCTGCTCTCATCGGATGTAGTTTCATAACTTACATATTTAAGTAAACGTTCGTATGCTCTCACTTTGATTTCCTCTCATTCTGCCGCATTCGGCGAAATTAATATTGACAATTTCCCGGCTATTATAGCATATCACCCCGCAAAAATCCACTCCCATGCCGTTTCAATGCTTTATCAATGCTTTTTAACTTATATCTTATGGAAATTTATCTGTCCTGTGCTCCTTGAAAACAGAATATTATAATATACGTCAAAAATATGTACTCATATAATACGCTAATGATAATGATAGGAAATTACAAAATTCAATGTCTGCAATTCATACATTGTAACATTCTGCAATATATTAAAATTGCACAACCGTCCAGCTGTAAATCAACATTTCGCAGCTATCTATAATAATGCTGATGATAATACCAATTAAATCATTGCCACAAATATATTTGAACATATCAGGAATCATCCAGAAATTCATTCTTAAAGAATGTACAGAACATTGACACTATTTATGTAGATTTATTTGCTTGAATGTGCTATAATTCAATTATCAAAAATAAACACCAATGATAATTTATGAACTAGCTAACACACAACAAAAGAAAGGACTTCTACCATGAGAAAACCACACTCAATCCGTCTCATGACAGCCGTATTAATTATCACAACAGCAATAGCAGCAGCCTGCAGCGGCTGAGGGCACTGCCAATACGCAGGATGCTTCACAGCCATAGTTACCAAGCAGCCAGCCTGTACGGCAGAGGGAGTTTTTTGAAAATGGATAGAAAGCAACAAGGAGGATTAAGTTATGGTAAAGAAAAAATTAGTAAAGGGAACAATGCTGACAGCGTTGGCGGCATTAGGCGTGAGCCTGAATTTAAGTTCCGGTGAGTTTGAGGTTACTGCTTACGCAGCAGATAATCCGGCAGTAATATCTGCGAATACTTATTCCCGGGAAGAGGACCCCGGAGACGATGAACTAAGTATGGAACAGTATATTGCTAGTCTTACTACGACAGCTGACGCTGGTGGATGGCGTATCGAGGACGGTTTTCCGTACTGGTATGAGAACGGCGTGAAGCAGGGAACAAATGGACGTGGAAAGGAAATCTATGACCCGGGTTCAGATGCCTGGTACTGGCTCGATGCTGTTGATGGTGGCAGGATGGCAGTCTCAAAGGACGTGTATCAGGAATCCAAAGCAGATGACGAGGGAAACATCGGCAAGTGGGTCCGCTACGATGCAGACGGACACATGGTAAAGGGCTGGCAGACAACCGAAGCCGGCACGTACTTCTTCGACTACACCTACGGAACCATGTACAAGGGTGATAAGGTAATTGACGGCGTATCATATCACTTTGATGAGACAACAGGCATCCTTGACGGCGGCGCACCTGCAGATGATAACGGCATCTCATTTGCCATAGACGGCTGGCACACGGTGGGCGGTACAGAGTACTGGTATGAGGGCGGCATACGTCAGGGTGTCAAGTATACTGCGGACGGAAGCCTTGACACGTCCTACCGTGGAAAGGAAATCTATGATCCAGGTTCTAATGCATGGTACTGGCTTGACTGCGTGCTTGGTGGTGCAAAGGCAGTTTCCAAGGACGTGTATCAGGAATCCAAGGCAGATGACGAGGGGAACATCGGCAAGTGGGTCCGCTACGATGCGGACGGCCACATGGTAAAGGGCTGGCAGACAGCCGAAGCCGGCACGTACTTCTTCGACTACACCTACGGGACTATGGCAAAGGGCAAGGTCGTCATGGACGGATTCAAGTACACATTTGACGAGGCAACCGGAATCCTGCTAAGCAAGGAAGCGCATGTACATCATTCCTCATCTAGTGTTTATGCATTTGACGAGAACGGAAAATACTACACATACACATATTGTGATGGCGACCTGAGCACAGGTGAATGGAACTCTCATGGTGCGTGTGGTTCAGCGCCTGTTTGGGACGGTAGAAGCTTTGTGCCGCAGGCAGACACAGCTATTCTGTCAAAACAAACCTACCCTAGCTGGTATGATGAGCACAGCGAACCGCTTAATGTGGCGACGGGAAATCAGATTGAGGGGACGCTGGAAATGTATTTTACAGAGGGTGGTTATTGGATGGATGCAGCAAATGGCTGTTGGAATTTCGACTACAGCATGACTTATGATACAATAGGTGAATTTGCTGAAGGATGGGTACATTATGGATACCTTTATAAATAATTAATAATCAATTCAATATATTTCTTATTTGAGACGTATGTATATAAATTGCATACGTCTTTTTGTATGCAGAAAGATTTTTTCCTCTGTCATATTTTTAATAAAATTTTCAATATAAGGAGGTTGTTATGATTCAAAGAAAAAACATAACTAAATTATTGGCTTTTTTGTTTGTAGTGATTTTCATAACGTGTAACACAGGGATTGAAAAAGTAGCTGCATTTTGGAATCAAGATAAAAATAATAATGACCGAAACGCTGCAATTACAGTACAGCTTATGCATTGTAATCACAATGATACCCATTACAAAAATGGCACTCACATAAGCTCGTATGAAGGAGATACTATAGTAAAAATATTTAGTGTAGATCCTAGAATTAACAATGATTTTTCTGCCGGCACCGCCACCTACGACCTCAATAAATACATCTACGAATACGAGATGTCCTACACCGAAGGCAGCGAGGTCGACTATGCTGTTGTCACGCAGCCCTACATAACTCACTTCAGTACTGCCGAAGCTGCCAGCAATGGCATTGTTGAGACACACAACCGTATGTACTGGATAGGTGAGTATGACAATTCAATCTCAGACCTTGAGGATAAATACAGTCCGGACTTAACCCAGAACGGAATACTCGAAGTCCCGGACGGCGACATTGGCTGGTCTGATTTTAAGGGCATGTGCGCTCCTAAGATTAACAATTCGCTGAGCCAGCAGACATGGGCGAGCGTTGACAACATGGCAAATCAGGATGTGAGAACCTTTGTCATGAACCCGGATATCGGGGATGATGCCGCCAACGGTCAGAGGTTTTTATATCTGCTCGAAGGCACATACCTCAACAAAGACATACAGGACAGCAACCACGCCAATCAGGGAGTTATAGGAACTCCTGACTACAGAGGAACCCATATCAACGCAATCATTGGGCTTGTATTCTACAGGTCGCTTGTGTTTGATGCGAATGGCGGAGAGCTTGCAGAGGGTTCTGTATATGATATGCAGGTATATAACGGAAGCGGTAAAGGCAGGCTTATTCCGTGGTACAGTAATCTCGACAAAAGTAGTTGGTATTCAGACATAGATGTCACCATGCCTAATGTTACTACACCATACGGCACCACCTACGTCAAGGCACCGACCCGCCCCGGATACGAATTTCTCGGCTGGTACGCTGCCAAGACCGGCTCTGACGGCAGCATTGCAAGGGACAGCGATGGGAACATCCAGCTCACAGACATCCCAGTCTATGACCTTGACGGAAAGGCAGTGCTCACATATACGGACAGTAACGGAAATACCAAGGCATCACCTTACTTTGACAGTAACGGCAGCTGGATTTACAAGGGCAATGTGACAGCCGCAGCCAGGTGGAAGTACATCGGAGCATACAGCATCCGCTACAGCAAGGGTGCGTCAAACGGCAACTCAGTCATGCCAGACAGCACATTGGCAACGCTCGGCAGTGCGGTTCCTGTTGCGGACGGCTCATATATCGAAGGCAGCGATTACACGGTTGACTTCATCACATGGACAAACTGCGGCACCACATCCCCGGACAGCATCCCTTCAATAAGAAGCCGTTTCGCCTTTTCATACTGGGACATTGAAGGAGGAAAATATAACGGCGTAAGCACATCGGATGACATAAAGACTGAATTTTACAAGGCGGATGCTGCTGAGGGCAGCATATTCACGGCTGCGGCAAAATACGATGACTTTACAGGAACCCTTCCGCAGGCATCGTGTGCCGGCTATGAGCTTGAAGGCTGGTACAGTGCATACAATGCCAAGACCGGGACATTCAAGGCAGAGGACCGTGTCGGAGACCCCGGCGGCACCTACACGGTCAAAACCTCCGGGAATTCCGTATACAGGGCATTCTATGCCAACTGGGTAAAATCCGGAAGCCGGATATACTTCGACCCGTTTTTATGCGATGAATGCGGAAAATATGGCAGCACGTCACAGAAAACCATCAATGCCACAGCCGGAAAGTACAACGCAAAGGTATCATCCGGAATAAAGGGAGCATCCATAGACAGCCTCCACGGTTTTGCCGGCTGGTATGATGCGGACGGCGTGCAGGTGTATGACGGAAGCGGAAACGCAGCCACAGCATCATCAAAATACTGGACAGCCGATCCATCCGGAAACCCGGTATGGAATTACCGTGAGGACATCATAGTCTATGCACACTACAGCGAGGACTACTACATAATCCACTATGACAAGGGCGAATCCGACAACAGCGTATCAATGCCTGCCGATGCAGCCGTCATGGAAGGAAGCGGAACAACGCTCGCTGACGGAAGAATCTACGGCGGAAGCGGCTACATAGCATCATTTGACACGAATGTCGAGCCGGATACCACAAGCTTTGCTTCCATCCCCAATGCGGTGCTCGGAAACTTCCCTTTCCTGCACTGGGACATTGAAGGCAGCGCATACGGCGAGAACGGAAAGAACCTCTACTATGAAAAACCCGGTGCCGGAAACAAGGAAGTAATCACCGCCACAGCCGTCTACACGGATGCATCCGTAACCCTGCCCTCAACATCACGCAGGGGATATGAATTTAGGGGCTGGTACAGGGATAAGGAATGCACCGATTTTGCAGGAAACGCAGGGGACAGGACATCAATACCGGTATCCGCTACAAGCATCGAGGTCATATTTTATGCAAAATGGGAAAAAGGCTTTACGGACATAGCCTTTGACTACAACGTGCCCGATACGGCAAAGAAAAGCATCCTCGGATATGCACTTTCCGGAAACGGCACGTCATCAAAGCGGGTACAGTACTTTGCCCCGCTTGGCACACTTCCGTCACCCACGCTTACAGGCTACAGGCTGAGCGTGAACAATTTATCTGACGGATGGTCCACCATGCCGAACCTAAGTGACGGCACACAGGCCAGCTCACCCGTAACCGCGGCAACAGCCTATGACGGCTCATATGACACGCTCTATGCACAGTGGGAGCCGGTAAGCTACTTCATCAGGTATGACTATGACGGCGGAAGCGTAAGCCGTAATAACCCGATTGAGGCAGGCTATTATGAAGAGATTACGGTCTGCAGCCCTGCAAGGGCAGGAAGCACCTTCCTCGGCTGGGAGATAACCGGCATGGACGGTAACAGGCATCTGATTGACGGCACGCTCACAGGCACAGGAGTCACATCAGGAAGCGGCGCAGGAAAAGGAAAGACCTCGATAAAAATGATGGGACTGCGTGCCGACAGTGGCACAGTAACACTCACCGCACTGTGGAAGGATGCACAGTATCCGATAACATACGACTACAGGGATGCAGAAAACAGCGACAGGCTCACCCCCGACAGTGACGTTGGAAATCCCACATCATACACGGTAAGCACCCCGACATTTACACTAAAGAATCCTACCGTGAAGGGATATTCCCTTTCAGGCTGGGAAGGCACCGGAATAACGGGAATAATCCCAACCGTCACAGTACAGGACGGAAATACCGGTGACAGAACCTACACGGCATACTATAAGCCTGAGGAATATGAGATAGCATACGACCTGTGCGGCGGCACATGGGAAGAAAATGCCAGCCATCCGTCCTCGGCAAAATATAACAGGACGTTTACCGTGAGCGCTCCGGTCCTTAACGGATGCACGTTTGAAGGCTGGGAGATAACAGACATGAGCGATGACTGTACGCATATCATAGGAACCTCATCTGTCACAGGAACCACGGCATCAGGGATTACAGCCACATCATTCATGAACCTGCGAAGCCGCGGCGGAATAAAAGTAAGGTTTAAGGCAGCATGGAGCCATGCCGGGTACTCCATACAGTATGACTTTAACGGCGGCAGTGCATACGCAGGCGGAAGCTACCCTGAATCAGCCGAGACTTACACATCATTTAACATAACAAACCCTGAAAGAAGCGGCTGGACGTTTGCCGGCTGGACAGTCACAGGAATGGATGACGCACTCCATTACCTTCCGAACGGAAACACAACGTCCGAGAGCAGCTTTAGCGAAGGCGCAGGAAAGGCATCAGGAACAGACCTGCTGTACGGCAATCTAAGATACAGCCCGGGAACCGTGAAGCTTACAGCCGCATGGGAGCGTGACGACAGGCAGATAGTGTTCTTCGGAAACGGCGGAATGATGACAGGCGACAGCGTGCAGGGTAACAGCGAATGGACCATGAGGTTTATTAAATTCGGAAGCACAGACTTTAATAAGCGCAGCGAATACGGCACGTACTGGGGAACGGATGTCCCTTCGGTGTCAAAGACAGGCTATAAATTCGAAGGATACCATGACGCACTCACAGGCGGCAGCGCCGCATATGACGGCAGCTATAACAAGCTGCCGGGGCTTTACTGGGATGACAACAGCCGCTTCATCGGACCAAGCCTTATCCTGTACGCACGCTTCACGCCTAAGGACTTCAATGTCACATTCGATGCCAACGGCGGTTACTGGTCATCCGATGATTCACATGGCGACAGGACGCTCGGTGTGACATACGACAGCACGAAGAACAACAAAGCTTACGGACGCACCGACATCTACAGACCGGGCTACACGTTTGGCGGCTGGACAACAAACCCTGACGGAACCGGCTACAGCGTATATGATGCAGATGGATACAATACGGCTGACGGCGGGTACTGGTCAGGGGATTACAGGAAATAGATAATCTGATGCAGGGTGCCCTTCGTAAAAACCAGCATGAAAAACAAAGCTGAACATTAAAGCCGTGCTGAATATGAAAACCACATTTAACAACATCATAAAGCGTGAATAATTAAAACAGAACCGGACGGTAAATTAAATATAAAAATATTACAGGAGGAAAAATGGCAACAGTGAAAAATAACACGGATGGGGCTTATAAAAGCCCCACACACTATAAACCACATAATAAAGCCGGCACATACAGAAGAATTACCACATATCCGAAAACAGCCGTATGTATAAGAATCATGTCACTGCTTCTGGCATTCATCACTGCATTCCTGGCCGCAGGCATAATGCCGGGGATTGTACAGGATGTATATGCATGGTTTGACGGAAGCGGCATGGAAGGAGATTATGTATTCGGCAGCCGGCCGCTCACGGACTATGTTGACCTGGCACATGGTACACCTGACGACAGCAGCCTGCCCCACGCAGATGAAGCCGGGTACACAAAAGTAACCTCTGCACAGGAAATCTACAGGCTCACAAGAACAGTAAAGGACGTCACATGCTCCAACTGCGGTGCAGATATAAAGGCATATACCTCATACTGGGGATGCATATCCGATGATGGGACAATATACGTGCTCGGTACTAGTGAATGCTGCCATTGTGGTGCATGTGCATTCGGCCATACAAACTGCGGCTGGTCGGGGCACGATGGCGAGAACCTGTATGAAGGAAAGAAGATAACCTTCACGGCATGGGTTCCCAACAGCTATACGCTCACCTTTTATCCCGGGAACGGCGAAAGCTCATCTGCAAAGACTGTCACGGTAAATACCGGTGATAACAACACTGCATCCGTTCCGGCAAAAGCAGGTTACTCCTTCGGCGGCTGGTACACCCAGAAAGACGGCAGAGGCACAAAAGCCTACGATGCATCCGGCAAGGCAGTTAAGGGAACATACTGGTCTGCGGATGACGGCACTGCAGTGTGGAGGGGAACCTCGGACACCTCACTTTATGCGTACTGGATACAGGATTCCTTTACGGTAACACTGTATTTTTACAAAAACGGCACAAAGGACGACACAAAGACAAAGACCTATTCCGTTGATAAAAACACAACCTTCAACGCATATGACCACAGGGCGGACTCATCCTTTGGCGATCAGTACGAATATTCAGGCATAAGCGGGACAAGCTGGATAGTGACCGCTGACAGCTCAGCCGATGTCTACTACACAGGAAAGAAATATACACAGACACTGTATTTTTATAAGGACGGCACGAAGGACAGCAGCAAAACCGTAACGTGTGATGCCGCCTATGGCACCGAATTTGACGCATACTCACACAGGGGTGATTCAAGCTTCGGCGAAGGATACGAGTACTCAGGCATCAGCAAATCAAAATGGACCGTATCCGGTGCAGGCTCTGCCAATGTCTACTACACAAAGAAAAAATTCACGCAGACACTGAACTTTTACAGGAACGGTGTCTTCCAGAAGAGCAAAACCTATGCGGCAGACTATGGCAGCACGTTCAGTGCGGCATCACATGCAGATGATGTCACGTTTGACCACTGCCACTATGACCATGCGGACAAGGCATCGTGGACGGTGTCAAAAGCAGATTCCACCAATATGTACTATGTATGGGACACATATACTCTTGCATACCACGGCAACAAGAACACGGGCGGCTCCACACCGTCACAGACCGTAAACTATAACACCAAAGCCACCGTTGCAGAAAACGGCTTTACAAGGACAGGATACTCCTTTGCCGGATGGAATACCAGGGCTGACGGCAAGGGAACATCCTATGCTGTCGGCAGCACTCCTGTCATGACAGCCGACATTAATCTCTATGCACAGTGGAAAATAAACAGATACACCCTCACGCTGAAAAAAGGCACAGGCATCTCATCCGTCTCAGGAGCCGGAGCATACGATTACGGAACAAACGCAACAGTTGATGCAGTGACAAAGACCGGCTACACATGGAGCGGCTGGACAGGAACCTTTGCCGAATCAGCCAAACAGCACAAATTTTCCATCCCTGCACAGAATGTCACTCTTACTGCCAACGCCACACCGAATAAGTACACCGTAGCCTTTGACGGCAACGGCGGAACGATAAGCAGCAATGCAAAAAAAGGTCTTACAGTAACCTTCGATGCAGCTGCCGGAAACAGCATCCCGAATATCACAGCCGCAAGACCCGGCTATGAATTCACCGGCTGGAAAGCAGGAAGTTCTGATGACAGCGAATCCATATGGGATGCATCAGGAAATGCAGTCAAAGGCTCATACTGGTCTGCCGGCGGAAGCAATGCAGTATGGAAACATGCCGGAAATGTAACAGCATATGCCGGATGGAAGGACATCACGCCGCCGACAGTTACCGTATCGCCTTCTGCTACAGACAGCTACACCACATCCTTAGATGTAACAATAACCGTATCAGATAATGATGAACTCTCTCAGGCAAACTCATACCGGTACTGCATCACAATGAATGATTCCGAACCCGACAGGAATGCCGCATCCTCAGACGGAGAATGGACGGATTATGCCAGCGGCTCCGCCTTTACCATAGGAAGCGGTCTTACGGGAACCTATTACTTATGGGTAAAACGCATTGAAGATAAGTCCGGAAACAAGTCCCAGACTAGTACTGATACATCCCAAAACACTTCTGAAAATAAGGCCCGTACAATAATAAATAATTCCAACCACGATACCGACATGCTTACAACAGACACCTGCCACCGTTTCGGACCATACTATTTCGACAATACGGCACCTGACCTGAGCCGTGTGGACAGCTCATACGGATGGTTTTCCGAAGGAACAACAGTAGCCTTTGATATTTCAGACCCTCATTCGGGCATTGTGTCCGCACAGCTTACCAACTTCAACGGCATTGCCGTTGACGGCGGTGACATAACGGACAGCAGACAGTTCTACTTCGGAACGGAGAGCGTATCGCTTTACTGCCTTACAGTATCCGACAGGCTCGGAAATACCTCGAAAAAGCCTTTTCTTGTCAAGCTTGACAAAAACGGCGATGTAATTCCGGATAACGCAGTCTGGAAGGGATTAAGTGACGTAAGGCTCTTTGCACACTGGATACCGAACGCCTATACGGTGCATTTTGAAAAGAATGATGATTACAGTGGAAGCACACGCGCATCCGGAGAAATGCAGGATGTCACAATGTACTACGATGTGAGGGAAAAACTTCCGGCAAATAACTTTGTGCGTGAAGGATATACCTTTGCCGGCTGGAACAAAAACCCTGACGGAACAGCAGACAATGGCATCTGCTATGAGGATGAGGCCCGGGTTGTAAACCTTACGCTCATTCCGGGAGGAACAGCAACTCTTTATGCACAGTGGAAAGCATCGGAATACACGCTGGCATTTGACTACAGCAAGCCGGAAAATGCATCCCATGAAATCACCGGAGCTGACGAGAAGTCACGCACGGTTTCATTTGACAAGAGCATCGGAAGCCTCCCACAGCCAAAGCTTGAAGGCTGGATATTTGAAGGCTGGTACATAGATGACACGCCGGTAAGAGGCAGCGACATATGGCATTACACATCGGACAGGACAGCCACCGCAAAGTGGACACCTGTGATATACGAGGTAAGGCTTCACAGTGCCGTCCCTGAGTATGCACTCGGACAGTTAAATAAAAAACTCAGTGGAAGTGATGCTACAGACTGGACATACAATGAAAATGAATACTACAGTGCCATGTTCACATATGACAGCGAAAGCTTCATCCCTGCTCCACAGGACACATACTCACTTGACGAATATGAGATATCGGGCTGGTATGCAAATGAACTTCTGACCGTGTATGCCGAAAGCGGCGGCAACAAAAAATGGAACCTTACAGCCGTAAACGGCGGCATTGTGCACCTTTATCCGTCATGGAAGGATACATCGGAGCCTGAGATTAACGTGACACCTACGCACACGGAAAATCCGGATGCGGACAACAATTCCGTAAAGAGCATAGACATTACCATAACAGTCACCGAACACGGCTCAGGGCTTTCTGCCGACAACATATACGAGTACGGCTTTTCGCTTTCTCCGGATACGCTCCCTTCACAATGGAACAGCTACTGTGATACCCCACTTCCGGAAGGCTTTACCGTCACACTTCCTGAGCTTGGCGCATCGCTTGACGGTTATTACTATTTCTTTGTAAGGCAGATAAAGGATGCTTCCGGCAACAGCTCAGTAAGCCCGACAGCCATTGACACAGCAAAATCCTGCCATATATACGGCATCTACGTCTTTGACAACACTGCGCCTGCAGGAACCGTAAAGTATGTTGAGAATAATGAGATGCTAGGTCTGTATGACGAGAAAATAACGGACGCACCTTATGCAGTCATGACAATCTACGACCCATATGATAAAATCTCCGGTGTTGAAAGCTTCACGCTGCACATAAGCGATGCATCCGACAGCTCTAACAGTGCCGACTTCCCATTCACACCGGACGGTGGTACATACACCTGCCGTTTCACACTGTATGACTGCCTTGATGACTCCGAAAATGTTGAAAAAGTTACCATGCAGGTGATTGCAAAGGATAAGCTTGGCAACACAGCTACTCTCCCGGTAACACAGTATGACTTTGGAACAAAGCAGACAGGGGCACCGGTGAAGGCTGAGGATATAGGCTTCCAAAATGCCGTCAAAATACCTGCCGATTCCTATGAATCTGCCACACCTTACTATGCGTATATCCGAGATAATTTCCGCGTGGAAGCCTTTATCGAAAACACATCCTACAAGGCTTTTGGTACATCGTTTACAGGCGGACACGAAGGCAGGCTTCGGATATATGTCTTCGGCTATGTCGACAGTGTATCTGCTGATTTCGGTTCAATAAAAAAATTTGTAAATCCCATATATGATAACGACCCTGATTTAAAAAGCACTGTAATAAATCCCGAAAAAAGGGAATATATATATTTACACAGCTTTTTTATGCCGCTCTACCCTGTCAACTCTACCTACAGCGATACAATAGCCTTCGGGTACAAGGGCAGCTCATGCCAGAAACGCAATGTTATCTATGATGTGAACAATTCGCTTACAAACAGGATTAAGACCATTCTGAAATATAATGCCAGATAATTTAAATTCACACAGTTTTTATAATTTTCCCTATTCCCTTTTTTTCTTTATGTGTTATAATATTGTCAAAATAATAACAATATTGGAGGTATTCCTATGTTAGTAACAGCTAAAGAGATGCTTGAAAAGGCAGTTGCAGGTCACTATGCAGTTGGCCAGTTTAATATTAACAATCTTGAATGGACAAAGGCTATTCTCACAACAGCACAGGAGCTTAATTCCCCTGTTATCCTTGGTGTTTCTGAGGGTGCCGGTAAGTATATGACAGGCTATAAGACAGTAGTTGGTATGGTTAAGGGTATGATGGAGGAGCTTAACATCACAGTTCCTGTCGCTCTTCACTTAGACCATGGTTCATACGAAGGATGCCTTAAGTGTGTTGAGGCAGGTTTCTCTTCAATAATGTTCGATGGTTCGCACTACCCAATCGAAGAGAATATCGCTAAGACTAAGGAATTAGTTAAGATTTGTGCAGAGCACAATATGTCCCTTGAAGCTGAAGTAGGTTCCATCGGCGGCGAAGAGGACGGTGTTATCGGTATGGGTGAATGTGCAGACCCTAACGAGTGCAAGTCTATTGCAGACCTCGGTGTAACAATGCTCGCAGCAGGTATCGGCAACATTCATGGTAAGTACCCTGCTAACTGGAAGGGACTCAGCTTTGAGACACTTGCAGCAGTTAAGGAGCTCACTGGTGATATGCCTCTCGTTCTTCACGGTGGTACAGGCATCCCTGCTGATATGATTAAGAAAGCAATTTCTCTCGGCGTAGCCAAGATTAATGTTAACACAGAATGCCAGTTATCCTTCGCAGATGCTACACGTAAGTACATCGAAGCAGGCAAGGACTTAGAGGGCAAGGGCTTTGACCCACGTAAGCTTTTAGCTCCTGGTACAGCTGCAATCAAGGAAACTGTTAAAGAAAAGATGGAATTATTCGGCTCAGTCGGCAAGGCTTGATTGACTTGAACGCAGAATAAGCAATCCCCCGCTTCAAGTGTGTAGAACACTAAGCGGTTGG
>OGKZ01000667.1_pt1 | contig 31677 bp, 20 predicted proteins | sample 1572571 | NCBI WGS metagenome assembly OGKZ01 (sample SAMEA2581906, study PRJEB24529) | metagenome | biome: Human gut stool | place: China | collected 2011 | reverse complement strand
TGATTTTCCTTGTATCAGCAACAGAAACGATTGGTGATACCTCCGCCCTTGCCGCCGCCGGTTTAAACCGCGAAGCGACTTTAAAGGAAACCTCCGGTTCTATTGCCTGTGACGGTTTTATCAGTGCATTGTCTTCTGTTTTTGGCTGTCTGCCGATTACGTCATTCAGCCAGAATGTCGGACTGGTTGCCATGACAAAGGTTGTCAACCGCTATGCGATTGGCGCCGGTGCCGTGATTATGATTTTAGCCGGAATTTTCCCGTTTTTCGGTTCACTGCTTGCGACACTGCCGGATGCGGTTCTTGGCGGCTGTACACTGATGATGTTTGGTAACATCGTTATCAGCGGACTTCAGATGATTGGAAAATGTGGTTTCTCCCAGAGAAATATCACCATTGCCGCACTTTCTTTAAGTATCGGCATCGGTTTTACACAGGTTCCTGAAATTTTTGATATTTTTCCACAGATTGTAAAGACGGTCTTCGCCGAAAACTGCGTTGCTGTTGTTTTCCTCGTTGCCATTCTTTTAAATCTGGTTTTACCGAAAAACATGGAAGCCGCACCTGCCGCTTCTGATGAATCTGCTGACGCATAAGCAGACTGTTGTACTTATTAAAATAAGCCGCAAAGCGCTTTATACCCACCCATAAAATCAGACATTCAGACCTGAATCTGACGATTTATAGGCGGTATATACATACTTTGCGACTTATTTTTGCTTTACCGATTTCATTATTCTTTCGATATTTTTCTGCTATATCCTGTTTTTTTGTGCCGTCCGGTATGCCACCGGCGGCTGCTGGCTCTGATGCTCTCCAATCATCTTTTCCATCCAGATCATGTCATACCAACGGTTAAATTTATATCCGCACCGGTGAAATGTCCCGACTGTCTGAAATCCCAGATGTTCATGAAACTGCTCGCTATTCTTATCCAAATATTCGTCTTCCGTCTGCGGATATCCGATACATGCATACAGGTTGGTGATTCCCATTTGCTTTAAACGCTCTGTTAAAGCGGCGTAGAGCTGTTTTCCCAGTCCACATTTCTTCGCGGCATGGTCTACATAAATAGACAACTCACACGCCCAGTCATACGCCGCGCGCTCCTTAAATGGTCCTGCATAGGCATATCCGTATACCCTACCCTCTTTTTCAATGACAAGATACGGATACTTCTGCATAGTCATCCTCATGCGCTGTTTGAATTCTTCCTTGGACGGCACATCATATTCAAATGTAATCGCCGTATTTTCCACATAATACGCATAGATTTCAAGTATCCGCTGTGCATCCTCTATTTTTGCATCTCTTACTGTATATGCTGTCATGTTTATTTCTCCCTGTGTTGTGTTATTGCTGTTAAAAATTCCATGAGCTGTCACAACTCTGCTCTCACACGTTGTCACAAACTCACTCTTCTTTCTGTCACTGCTTCCGGGGCTCTCGCCCCGGATTTCTTACTCTATTCCTCCAACCATTTCATGGTCAGCTACAAATCGCACCATATGCTCATCTATCAGCCGTTTCTGCTGTTGATATGCGTACATCAGTGTTCGAATTCATTTGGTGACATATAGTTACAATGGCTATGAATTCGTTTCATATTGTAGAAAGCTTCCAGATATTCGAAAATCAAACGGTATGCCTGCTTGTAATCGCGAATTTTAAAGCGGTTAAGCCATTCACGTTTGATAATTGAATGGAAGGATTCAATGCATGCATTATCCCACGGAAACGCTTTCTTTGAGTAACTACGCTGCATATTTTCTGTTGCTTTTTTATACTCCGTTGCAACATACTGACTGCCACGATCTGAGTGAATGATTAATGGCTGGTCGACGGGCTCTATGCAAACAGCACTGTTATTTTATATCTTTTTGAATTGGCAAAGCTCTCAAACGAATAATACTTCATCATTTTTAAATCATTTGTTTTGTATCTTTTTGAATTAGCAAAGCTCTCAAACGAATATTCAATATTCCTGACACGCTGTATTGTTTTGTATCTTTTTGAATTAGCAAAGCTCTCAAACATTGGAGTGATGAAGAATGAGTGAAATAAAGTTTTGTATCTTTTTGAATTAGCAAAGCTCTCAAACTGAAACACGCGCTATAATATGGATCGCGTTGTTTTGTATCTTTTTGAATTAGCAAAGCTCTCAAACCACAAGCCGATATGACAGCAACTGCAGCTAGTTTTGTATCTTTTTGAATTAGCAAAGCTCTCAAACAAAAAGCCATTCATCATCTATTGAATTTAAGTTTTGTATCTTTTTGAATTAGCAAAGCTCTCAAACTAAGTTGGGTATTTCTCTTTCACATAAGTTGTTTTGTATCTTTTTGAATTAGCAAAGCTCTCAAACTGAAATCGGCATCCTGGGGAACATCTTCCGGTTTTGTATCTTTTTGAATTAGCAAAGCTCTCAAACTTTTTCGGCGTTGTTTAGCCGTTTCTCATTTGTTTTGTATCTTTTTGAATTAGCAAAGCTCTCAAACTCGTCATCATAAATCTTAAGCCAGTGCTTAGTTTTGTATCTTTTTGAATTAGCAAAGCTCTCAAACTGGCTCTTTTTCTCGTCCAATCTTGGCAGCGTTTTGTATCTTTTTGAATTAGCAAAGCTCTCAAACTGGTGCTACTATTCAGATGCAGATAATCCAGTTTTGTATCTTTTTGAATTAGCAAAGCTCTCAAACACGAAAAGGTGCTTTTCAGAACAGATAGTGTTTTGTATCTTTTTGAATTAGCAAAGCTCTCAAACTTATTTCCCACGAACATAGTACCTACAGGGGTTTTGTATCTTTTTGAATTAGCAAAGCTCTCAAACCTAATATCGGTTGAATGTCATTAAACGTATGTTTTGTATCTTTTTGAATTAGCAAAGCTCTCAAACACGATGTTCTGTCCGCTCGATGTGATAGAGTTTTGTATCTTTTTGAATTAGCAAAGCTCTCAAACTAAGCCATATTCGCTTGCTATTTCTGCCGGTTTTGTATCTTTTTGAATTAGCAAAGCTCTCAAACGGCGGCGATTCAAACCGCCGGATTTATTTGTTTTGTATCTTTTTGAATTAGCAAAGCTCTCAAACAATATGCCACAGCACCGGTTGTCAAGGGAGTTTTGTATCTTTTTGAATTAGCAAAGCTCTCAAACCTCAAATCACTTTGAGGTCATCTCCGAGCTTATTCTATATTGCGAATATAGTGCCAATTCTTATAATTCAATTATACATAAATCCTCATCAATTATCCAGCATTTTTCCCCTTCAATATGCGGTGTCTGTATTGCTTCTATAACAATAAGATATATTTTATTGTATATTGTGAATTCATAAAGCTGTATAATTTCCTCTGTTGAAAAATAGGCTTTTAAATTTGGAATAACAAATATATTAACTCCGCAAATTTGATTCATGAGATTTATATATTGCATCATTTTTTCAAGTAATGAGTCCGAGTCATCATCAATTTCTACTGATATAGATTTCATTAAACTAGATAAATCGGTATCAAAATTATATTTTAAATTATATGGAACAGTAGAAACAACCTTATCAAAGTATGATATCAGTTCCTGTTTAAACAAGACGCTCTCTTCTTGCAGTAACGTATCATTTTGAAATGTAAGTTCCTGATACAATTTTGTTATGATTTTTCTATCATTAGTATTAATGCTAAAGATATTATAAATACACTCCATTTTCTGTGATAGCTTCAGTTCCTTGCTTTCATCGGATAAAATGAAATCTCCATTTTCTCCCTTATACTTTTTCCATAATGTCTCTAATATGTTGGAATAGACTAGATGATTTTCTATTGATAAAACGAGTATTTGATTTTCTATTAAATCAAACTCTAAATCATACAAAGTATTAACCAGTTTCATAATATCACCAGCCTTTCATCGGTATCCAATACGCAAGATTTATTTTCACCGACAACATATTCCATCTTTGAATATTGCTTTTCAGTGACCCTTAAAATCTGTACAAGTCCCTCTGCCGGTTTATTCTTTCTGATGCTTTCCTGAATAACATCTGCAACACCTGAATTTTGTACTAACTTACAATATACCGATTCCTGTAACATGAAAAAGCCTGATTTTATCAGGTATTTTCTAAACTCACGATAATCTCTGCGTTGTCTTTCAGTCAGCACCGGAAGATCAAATAACACCATTATTCTCATATATCTATAACTCATCCTTATAGAACTTTATCAATGAAATATCGCCATCATTAAGTGCATCAAAAATACTCCGACAATATATTTTCATTGCATTGTTCACGCACTCCTTTCTCCCTGCTATAATCACTTCTTTTTGCAGCAACCTTAATATTTCTATTTTTTCATCATGCTCAAACTTTTCTGGCATCATATTTTTTACCAGATTATCTACAATAGGCCGGAATGGCTCCATCAAATCAGATGCAAGATTGAACTGATTAAAAATATTATCATGAAACAAACCAATTTGCGTAATATATCCATTAAGAGCAGTTTCTCTTGCACAAGTAGAAAGTAACAGACTATATCCATAATTTAATGCTGAATTTATACTGTTTTCGGCTGATCTTGTAAAATCCAGACCAAATAATGCATTAAAATAAACTTTGGCTGCATGCCCCTCCCTGTTAGTTGCATCTCCAAATTCAATTTGTGTAATATATTCATAAAGCATCTGAGCTTCCGGCTTATCCCATCTCTCAAGATTTTCCGCCTGCTTCCGAATTTTTTCGGTAACAATTTCAGTCCATACAGATGTCTTTATATCTTCTGACCACGCAATCTGTTTTCGTACTTTCATACTTGTGTCATGGCTTCCATAATACGGAACAAGTTCTGATGACGGATTTCTTTTTTCATCGCAGAATATTACTTTTATTTTCTTTTTTGTCAACTCACATAGTAATGCTGCTGTAAGAGAAACGGATGTTGTTTCAATCATCAATATTGAAATTTCACTAATATGAATTTTTACAACATCCTGATTTCTCACTATCAAATACCCCATTTGATAATCCAGTTTTGCACTATTTGAGATGACAACTGTCCGCCAACTCATACTATTCGGAGATTAATTTTCTTTTCATACAATCCTGTTACAGACTGATTGATAAGATATATATCTTCATCTCCGATTTTTTTGCTAATCTGCATTTTCCCACAATGTGCTGATTCCCCTAATAATGTCATATCACTTGCACTTCCCAAAATGGAAGATAACTGTAAGATTTGACATAGTACTGTACATTGCTGTTCTATATCTAAACTTAGGAATTTTTCTTTAGCCTTATCCAACTTATCACCAACTGGATTTGGTCTATTTGCAAAAATGCCAGTCTTAAATTTATTTATCAGTTCAGAATAAAGTAATTCATTTTTGTCCTTTGCAATTACCTCTTCTACAATATTTTTGTCTACCGCTTTTTCCAATTTAGATATATATTTTACCCACTCCCTTTTCAAGTACATATTTACTGCATTTCTTACTATTAATTGTTTACCGTTTTTTCCAGTAATATAGAAGAAATAACCATTCCGTTTTACTAACGATCCTATTTTTATTTTCCTGACTCTTATATCAAAATCAATAAGGCCTAATACCTGTTCACAATATTTTTCCAGCTCATGTGGATTCTGTTCTATTTTTTGAGCCAGATATAATGGTACTGACTCAATCGTCCGGCTTCGTTTTTTCTTTTCCGTGTGTTCTACCAAGAAGAAATATGCTCCTGTTACACTCGTAAATCCTCCATATTTTGTAACATCCTTCATTTTTTCATCTGATGATTTAAAAGGTATGTATCCTTCTTCTTTAGCTTTCTTAGCACTATAAAGTGTTTCGTTTGTCAAACCTCCCTTTCCTTCAAAACTATATCGTGTCATCAACGGAGTGTTTCTTCCCAACACTTTCTTTACTGTAGCTATTGTTCCTGCCTCACCATCCTTTTTCTGTGCGATCCATGCAACTTCACCATTACGTTCAACATCCCAGTCAAACATTTTTGATAAATTGTAATTATTTTTGGTTTTATCACGGTCATAATCATTTTTTATAAAGTTAAGAGGATTCTGTGTGAATTTTACATAATACACATTTCCTACCACGATATTAAGGTAAGCATCATGTGCATGATGAAATTCATTAATCAGACGGCTCTTAGGAATGTCTCTCGTATTTCTAAACTCGGACACATTTGACGCTTTTGCATAGACCATCTTACTTTCTGGTAAAAGCTGCTGTAGTATATTTGCAACTCCTTTTGTTCCCTGACTTGTTTCAACAAGCTGTCTTGCAATAAATCCAGCTTTTTGCTCATCAGTGAACGAATTTCTTCCTATAAGGCGATTATACTTTTCTTCTGTAATAAATCCTGACCTTCTAAGCTCTGACCACATATTTTTCTGTGACGCAAGAATTTCATCCTCTAATGGATAAATATCGCTCTTATGTGCATTCTTTTCTTTACATACCAAAACCAGATTATTGTCAATATTATCATCCTTAACAAAATGTCTTGGATATACATGATCTATATCATATAGGTTATTATTGAAAAGATCACTTAATTCTATATGCTTTCCTGTGTACATGCATCTGCCTTTTTGTGTAAGATAAAGGTACATTTTCTTGCTTCTAATGCTTCCTGTTTCATCTGCATGCGCAATTACTTTCATCCAATCAACATCTTCATCTTTTACTTTCTTGTATAGTTCTTCGAATTTTTTACGTCTGCTCTCAGTACGCATTTTGCGTTCATCCGGTCTTCGTGTCATTTCAACAAATATACGATCCGGTTCACATCCCAAAACTTTTACCAGCTCCTTAATAATAAGGATTGTCTGCCATATCATCCGCTTTACCGGAGCAGAAAAATAATATTCATCCAGATCTTCTGCCTCTATATCTGATAATGTTTTCATCATCGTATTTTGATACTCAGCCAAACGTTCTTTGTAATTATATAATCTACTGTTTATAAGTTCCATCAAATTAAGATTATTGTTCCATAACGCTCTGATGATACTTACAGACTCCCCTGTTGAAACATCCGCTCCATTAAGCTCTAAGAAATTTTTTGATAAATTGCCCCAATCTTTGAACTTAAAACCTACTATTCTCTTAATCTGCTCTTTTGTAAGCTTCTCGCCATACTTTTCTTCTATTCTATCCTTTAAAAATTTTTTGGAATCCCCATAAACTGTGCACCAGAATACAATATCCTCTACCATTTTCTGAACGCTATCTTTAGAGATATCATCCCCCAATATCGCCTTGAATTTACCATATGTCGTTAATGCATTGTTTATAGTAACATCTATTCCTGTAACCTGTTCTTCTGCTTCAATAATTCCTCTTGTATGCAAATATTTACATAACTGCTTTTTCGTTACTCTCTTTCCTTTTTGAAATACCTCTTTATATATATCCTGTTTTAATTGAACAGAAATTCTCTCTCCGTCAATCTTAATATTATTAATTTCATTGAGAACACAAAAACTTTGATATTCAAGTGATGATTTTGGCAATACCGGTTCACCGCTAATATATGTACAACGTCGTACCATGCGTGATATAAATGCCTCTGATGTCGCTTTCATATCTATTTTTTCATCAATATTCCATGGTAAAACCTGTCCTTCTTCCTTTCTTACTACCCAGCCATTTCCTCCATCTTTATTGCTTTTTTCCGTCGTTGGTCCAACATAATATGGTATTTGAAAACTAAACAGTTTCATTATTTTTTCAGATACCGATAAACCTGTTTCATCTTTTTCTCTTAAAAACGGAAGATACCTTTCCGCATTTGAAAGTATTTTTTTCATTTCTTTTGCATGAACTTGATTCGGTATAACACCATTAGATGCAGTTAACTGTTTAGGCAAAAATGTCTCGTTTTCTATTGACATCAATATGCGCTGTACATCTGCATCTTCCGCAGGTACATTCTTTAAAAGTTTTTTGATTGCTTTATATAATTCTTCGGATGATCTTTTATTGCCTACTCTTCTTTGCTTTGTTTTTGAATTATAGGAACCTACATATGATGCATATGAGCCATCTGCCTCACTATTAAAGAAGTTATCGTAATCCTCTTTGCTGCAATATTTTCTGATTACATTTTTTAGAAGTTTTAAATCTTCTTTATGCTTTTCGTATGACGCAACTCTTGCCTGTGACAGATAATTATGACCTTTCATAATACCAGCCAATGAACCAATATCATATATGTCCTTCATGGCCATGATTATTTCAAAATAATCTTCGCCAAGTATATTAGCTATTTCATCTGATTTTTCATCAAAAGATGCTTCTGACAAGCAGATATCTAATTTTGGCACTTCGTCACTCTGTATCTCCGGGAAAATTGCACATGCATTAAATTTTAAGCCACACAAACCTCTTATCAACTCTTTATATGGCTTATTTTTATAATCCACGCCAAGTATCTCTGCAAGTCCTTCTGCTTTTCTGGTTCTACTCATATCTCTGCGCGACAGAAGATCTTCTATTTTTTTACCATCGATTGTCTCATTCAAATTATATTGTGTGAATTCAGAAAGTAAATTTGTTAATTCTAAATAAGCATTGTTTATATTATTTTCTCCGCTATTTTCACCTAATCCTGAATTCAAAAAGTGTCCACGATGTTTAAACATATTAAGCAATGCCAAGAACACAAGCCTTACGTCATGCTTATCGGTACTCTCTATTAATTCTTTTCGTAAATGATATATTGTTGGATATTGGTCAAAATAATCCTTATCTGTGTAATCATCATCATTAAAAACATTATTTTTATATCTTACCTCTGTATCTTTATCCTCCAAGTGATATTTACTGTTTGCCAGTCTTTGAAAAAAATCAGGATCAACTTCACCTATAGTATCATGAAAATAATCCTTTAATAAACCAATCCTAACCTGCTCTCTTTGTCTTCTCCTTCTGCTTATTCTATGCGTACGTCTTTCCACAGCAGTAGATGCCTCATTAAATTCACGTATTCCCCATAAGTCTTTTCCTTTTGCCTTAAACAAATTGTAGTTTGGATCAGTAACCGCCCAGCCTACAGAATTAGTTCCCATATCGAGTCCCAAATAATACTTGAATGCTGCCATAAAGTCTCCTCCCTAATTTTTATTATTTTATTGTTGACTATATAAATTTACATGCTATAATAAAGGTGAATTAGCAAAGCGAGTGCAAATAAGGTTATCCGGCATCGTCTTTTGACTCTGCATGGTGCAGATTAAATTAAGGCCTATGGCCTTTTTTTATTACTATACACCGCACCATTTTAATTTAAAAGTTTTCATTCTACTTTTTCAATTAACTATAAGATTTTTATTTTCGAATAATACTGTTCCAAATCCTCTTCCATCTGCACCTTCACTCTTTCAAAATCTTGCTTACTCATTTTAATAAAAAGCGCATGATTCATAGAAATCACATTCAAATCCTTTGAATAATACAGGAACCGTTTACGCTCAAATTTTTCAAAAGGATTTGTCAGCATATTGCTTTTAATATATTTCCGATCTTTCAATCGTTCTGCATTATATGGACAACTTGACCGATCTACCGGAAGTCCCTTATCAATCCTGTCTTGGTAAAAAGCAATATAATCTGTGAGCACATTATCAATTTTTGCATCTCCAATTTCATTCATATTTTTTAGGAATGAAAGAAGAAACGGCATCTTGTAAGAAAGACTGTAATCACGTTCTTCCAGGAAATCAAAGAAGTCCGTTTTGATCGTTTCCTCTGTATGTTCTGGAATATTATTTTCCTCACGAATCTGCTTCACATGTTCTGGTGCAAAAAGATAAATTTTTCTACTTCCAAAAGTAATCATTTCATCCGGAGAAATTTTTCCTTTGGTAACCCAGCTGGTAATAGTTCCCGTACTTAAATAAAATTCTCTCGCCAGCTGTTCCTGATTTAAGTAATCACCATATTTTTCTTCGAAAGTTTCAATGTCCACCTGCACAATACGTTCTACTGTTTCATGCAGACCATCTACTTCTATCATATCTCCCACGGAATAATCTCTTTTTAAAATACTTCCAAATGCAGTGTAAAATGGATTAGAAAAAATTGAATGCATGGAACACGGTTTTGCCATGGCACCATACTCATCTACTACATCAATAACAAACACATTTGTTTTTGTATTTGTTCGTCGAAGTCCTCTTCCAATCTGCTGCATATAAAGAACCTTGGAAAGTGTTGGACGTGCCATTACCAGAATTCCAAGTTCCGGATAATCCCATCCCTCCGAAATCATTTCACAAGCACACAAAAAACGTGTTTTTTTCTCTCGAAACTGTTGCATAACTTCATCCGGATTTTTTGCTTTTCTGGTATATGCCTTTGCCGAAAGACCTTTCGCATTTAAAATACGCTCCATCTCCTGTGCATGATTTGTATTTACACAAAACACGACTCCCTGCAACTGCCCAGCTTTTCCTTCCGAAAAATAGTTGTATAACACATCTGCAATCAATTCATTTCTGGACTTTACACGAATACTCTTTTCCAAATCAGCATTAATATAATCTTTGCCATTGAATCGAATATGACTCAAATCCAGATTGGTTTCAATACGACATACATTTGCCTCTGCAACAATTTTCTTTTTCATCGCATCAACCAAAGATAAGCCTGTCTTATAATTACCAAATATTGTCTCCAACTTCTTTTTGTCTGGTCGTTGATCGGTTGCTGTAAGACCAATCAAAAAATCAGGCGTAAAATACTGAATAACACGTTTTAAAACTGGGGAAACTGCGTGATGAGCTTCATCTACTACAATATAATTATATTTTTCCTGCTCATATTTCTGATAGTTCCGCATCATATAAGCAAATGAGCAAATTTCAATTTGCTCCTGCAGATCTGGGAGAGATTTTTTCACTCGCTGCCTCCAATCATCAATAATGTTTGTATTAGGAGCCATAATAAGCGCATGAAATTCTGTATTTTTTCTGGAAAAAATACGCAAATCTTCTTCCACAATCCTGGATTTTCCACTTGCCGTTGGAAATACCACAAGAAATGTATTTATTCCCGCAGCCGCTGTTTTTGTATTTCCTCAAGCGTATTTTCCTGATGCTCATATAACTTTACCGGACGATCAGCAAGAAGTCCATTTTCTTCAAACTCATCGGTATTCTCACCAAAAAAAGTTTTTATGTCATCCTCAATTCGATTTTCAAATCTACAATCTTCTGAAGAAAAACGATATAACTTAATTCCCCATTCGGTACATGTATTTTGTTTTTGCAGCTGTCTGCGATAACGTTCCAAACCGATCTGCTGCGGATGATGATAAGTTACCCCATTTTCTTCAACTGCATAATCTCCATGCTTTGTTCTTAACAAATAATCCAGAAAATAATTATTCCCCTGTTCGTCCAAAATACCATATTCTTTCTGTAAATATTTCAAGCTATTACGGCCATATACACTTGCAAAATTATTTTCAAAGTCGATTTCCAATGGAGAGGCATCTGCATGATCTTCACGATTTGCCACATACTTTATTGGTATTTCTTCCTTTTTGCATGACAATGTAATCACTTCATTGATTATTCCCATATCTTCTTTTAGAAAGCGATATACTTTTGCATATTTATTCATATATGTATTTTGCTTGTCCGTAATTAAAGAATAGGAAAAAGGTTTCTCATCCTTTTTGTAATTACATATCCCATCATCAATAATAATAGCCTGCTGATCTCTTACATAAAAATAGCTTGCACCACCATTTGGATATGAGACTGTTTCTATCAGATCATATTGTCCGTTTTCCAGCTTTAATACTTTATCCATTCGTCACACTTTCCTCAGTATAAAATTCAGCCATTGTTCCGACTCACGGCCTGGTCTCACATCTCCTGTCAGCCATTGTTCTTCTATCTTTACATGTCTTATACCGCTTAAAAACCCATCAAATGTTTTTTCTGTAAAGTCAGTAAAATATCTTCCATTTCGTTCGCCCTCAAATGTTCCATATTTAAACGATGTATAAATCACTCCATCATCCTTCAATGCACACAACATTCGCTGCATAACATTTTTAAGTTCATCCTTTGACAAATGCAAAATAGAGGAACATGCCCAAATGCCATCATATTTTTTCTGCTCGTCCAACTCCTGAAATAGCATATATTTAACCGAAACTCCAGTATATGTGCTTGCTAATTTGCACAACTCTTCTGAACCATCCGTTGCTTCCACTCTATATCCATGTTCCATGAAATACTTTGTATCACGACCAGATCCACAACCAAAATCTAAAATATATGCATTTGGCTGTAACAATGCAAGGAACTTATCCTGCGTTATGGAAAAATCTACGATTTGTGTAGTAGCAGAAAAACTTGTAGCATTTTCATTGTAGTATTTTAATGTTGTATTTTCACGAAACTTTTCTTCTAATTTTCTCATATAATTTTTCCCGATAAAAATTCTATATTCTGATCTTCTGTCATATTTTTTCCAAATACCTAAACATTTTTGTTACATCTATAACATAAGTTCTGACTGCCTTTGATAATCCGATAAGTTCATACTCATCGTAAGCATCTATTCAGTAACTAAAGTCATCACCAATGTAATAATTATTTTTCCCCCATCTGCCTACTTATTTGTGCCTTGTCTTGATCTCCTTGAATGAAAAACTAAAACCCAACTGAAAATACGTCTAATAATCAAAATTCTGTTCTGAGGTCAAATAAAGCCCTAATAATGGATGTTCAAATTCAAATATCATGCTATAATTAAGGCATTCCAGATAGCAGGTATATATTTGTTTGCATGATTAACAGACGGCTGGCTACTTGTTATGCAAAAGTAAATGCGACCCGTCTATTTAATACCTATTGACAAATCGATTACTATCTGCAGCTTCGGTCTAATTACTTTTTAACGAATAAATCTGGCATTAAATGCACTTCATCTGGCGGGATGAGGTGCATTTTTAATAATGACATTAATGCTTTGAAATCTTCATCATCCTCTTCTACGAGCTCGTATGGACTTTTATTTCCAAGTCCAGGACGTTTTACACTATTGATATGATTCATTAATAAAGTCATATCTTCTTGCGTGTATGGGTTTAAGCTTTTTCCTTTTGGCACGGCATAACGAATAAATTCATGATTCTTCTCGATACACCCTTTTTGCCATGAAGCCATTGGATCACAGTAATAAAGGCTTGTTCTATAAACTAGGAAGCCATCCTCATCCAGCGTAAGTTCTAACTCATCTACCTTCTTGAATTCGCTGCCGTTGTCAGTTAATATAACCGGAAACAACCGTCTAAAAACATCTATTCCCAATCCTGTCTCGAGATAGTCCAGAACCCTTTTTACGGATTCTGCTTTTCCATCTGGCATCAGGAATAGTAGCATTACGTTGTTCTTTCTAAAGATCATTGTAAGCAAACGCTTTCCAGATTCTCTAACGCCTTTTACAGTATCCATTTCTGTTACTTCATCTTCTGAATATTTGAATTTCATCGCATACTCAAAATCCTCATATGTCCTACACTGTCTATACTCCATTGAGTGAAATCCATTGATATCGTTGTACTTTTTCTTTCGTGGTTTGTAGCCTGTCTTTCTTCTTAAATCTATGTTTTTAATAGATAAGGCACCTTCATCGATATAGTTATAAAGTGTTCTCAAACACACTGGCATTTCATTTTCATGTTCTGCATATATGTGTGTTAAAGGCTGGCCTTTCTTAACAAGTCGAGTCACAAGTTCATCCAATTCTTCCTTCTTTTCATCAGAAAGTCTAACTCCTTGTCGACTCTCCGATCTACGACGAGTTACAGCTGCATCAGCGAATTTCGTACTGTAAATATACTTATCTTTGTTGCAAAGCTTTTTATCCTTACAGTTATTACAAACATACGGAGGCGAATCAAACTTATGGCAAGCAACTGATACATATCTATCGCATACCTTGGTACAATCCACTTCTCTGCAAAGTCTACACTTTGTATTACAGGCTTCTTCATCACAGCCGCACAAATTCCTTACTGTGCATTGTCTTGCCATGCGGCAATCTTTTCCATTCGGGTAATTACCTTTAATGAAGGTTCTGTTTTCTTTAACTTCATGTGCAATAGTAGATGGATGTCTGCGAAGTCTTTTTGCTATTTTTTTGAATGACTCCCCGATGCATATCCCAGTTTCTATTGCTATTCGATCTGACAGGTCCATTTGTCCGCTAGCATTGTAATAATTCATATCTGCTCCTTTCCCAGCAGATAGTAATCGATATAACCAATATATCATGCCTTGGAAAGGGCTGTAGAAAAAGTAAACTAGACCTTTTATAGCCATTTTCAGTTGTCAAAGTACAGGTTTAATTTTTCATTTTAGGCTTGTCTTGATCTTATCTTAAACCAACTACTGTCCTATAAACAGTACTTTTATATATATCCCTGTCCTTTCGTACAATCAATCTATTATATCACATTTTTACATCAACCGACCTTTTTCAGCAAAAAATATAACAAAATCCATCCATTTTCTCATTTCAACAGAAAAAACGCCCATATCCATGGCACCCGCCACGAACACAAGCGTTTCATCCTTTCCCAATATGTAATTCTCACACTCTGACACAATCCCGTGTGATCTCCTTCAGTGAAGCCACACCGCACATTGCCATCGTATCTTTCAGTTCACTTCCGATCTTATTGACATAAGCCTCAACGCCTTCCTGCGCTCCGCCATACACGGCAGTCACAAACGGACGGGCAATGATCACCGCATCGGCTCCCAGTGCCAGTGCCTTAAACACATCCACACCGGAACGGATGCCTCCATCGACAAAAATTTTCATGGAGCCATCGACTGCATTTGCGATCTCTTCGAGCACCTCTGCTGTGGCAGGACACTGATCCAGAACACGCCCGCCGTGGTTTGACACAACGATCGCATCTGCCCCGGCTTCTTTTGCCTTCATGGCACCTTTGACGGTCATGATTCCTTTGACGATAAACGGCAGCCCTGCCGCCTGTTTCACTTCACGCAGATCCTCCACCGATTTGCTTCCGGCCGGTGGGGTCAGATTCTTTAAAAACGGCAGTCCGGCCGCATCGATATCCATTGCCACGGCAAAGGCACCGGAATCCTTTACCATCGCCATTTTCTCCCGGATCACTTCGATGTTCCACGGCTTTACGGTCGGAATTCCCAGTCCGCCGGCATTTTTTATCGCTTTTGTCGCTGCGACCATGACATTGCTGTCGGTTCCGTCTCCGGTAAAAGCAGCGATGCCGGATGCCGCACAGGCGGAAACGAGAATATCGTTGTAGGAAATATCATTCAGGCAGTCTCCGTAGTGCAGCTGCACGGCACCTACCGGACCTGCAAAAAACGGATATTGAAACGTTCTGCCAAACAGTTCCAGTGTCGTATCACATGGACGGTTTTCGACCAGCGTGTCCATCTGGACGCGGATTTCTTTCCATTTGTCATAGTTGCGGATGGCGGTATCGCCGATACCTTTGGCTCCCGGCCCCGGCATCTGGTTTTTACAGGCTCTGCCGTTACATTCCCAGCACGCCTTACAGTAAGATCCGATACGGCCTCTCGCCTGTTCGATACACTCTGTATAATTCATAGGTCTGTTCCTTCTTCCTTTGTCTGTAAATCAGAATTTTTATCTGTCATGATTCATACGCCAGTCGATGCATCGTTTCAGATAATGCACATAATCCGGGTTCTTACACATTCCCTTGCCCGGAGTATCGGAAATCTTTGCGACATCCATGCCGTTGCACAGCGTGGTTTTCATGACGATATTCAGTGCCGGTACCTCCGTATCATTCGAGATATAGGTGCCGATTCCAAAAGCCACCTTTGTGCGGTTTCGGAAATGTTCGTACAGTTCGTGTGCCCGTGCAAAATCAAGAGAATCACTGAACAATAAAGTTTTATTTGCCGGATCGATTCCCAGTTTCCGGTAGTGCGCGATCATTTTTTCGCCCCACTCCACCGGATCTCCGCTGTCATGACGCACGCCGGAGAACAACGTTGCATAGGTCAGCTGGAAATCCCGCAGGAAACAGTCAGTCGTAATCGCATCGGTCAGTGCAATACCGTTTAACACGCCATACTCGCGTACCCAGGCATCAAGCGCATACCAGTTGGAGTATGCCGGGTTATGTTTGTGATTTCCCTGTCCGACACACATGATCCACTCATGTGCCATGGTTCCGACCGGTGTCAGATTGTATTTTTTGGCCAGATAGACGTTGGACGTTCCGACAAATTCTGACCCGTGAAATTCTGCTTCTTTCAGCTTGCGGACAGCAAGCTCCTGTGCCTCTGCGGAAAGACGGCGGCGCAGTCCGAATTCACTGAACGAACCGATCTCGTATCTGCCGCTGGCATCTTTGATCTTCCGTTCCAGACGTTCCCGGAAACTGGCATAAAGCCTGTCATAATCGTACGCCATACGGAAATACACTTCGTTGACAATCGCCAGTGTCGGGATCTCATACAAGGATGTATTCAGCCAGGTACCGAATGTCTCGATGGAAAGTCCGCATTCCGCCTCATCCGAAATCTTAAAATCCTCATAGCGCGGCTGCCACAGGCGCAGGAAATCAATATAGCTTCCCTTGATCCATGTAATGCGGTTCAGATATTCCAGCTCTTCCTCTGTAAAACGTAGACTGCAGTACGCCTTAATCTGCTCTTTGATCTCCTGCACCATCTCTGCCGTAAAGTGCACATCGGTATTGCGGCACTTGAATGTCCATGTAGTTTTATAGTCGGAAAACTGGTGATAGATGGCCTCTCCCATACTAAATTTGTACATGTCTGTTTCCAGCAGACTGGTGATGATCTGATTTAACTTCATAATTCTTCTCTTTTCTTCTTACTTAAATAAGATACAATTACTGTATATCCACCTGACAGGTTTTCATCGCTTCGATCGCCGTGCGGTGCGACTCCGGTGTCACGCAGGCGCATGCTTTTTCAATCACGCACACGCGCGCTTCCGGAACAAAGGCTTTGGCAATCATGACATTGCTGATGACACAGATACCCGTGCACACGCCACAGAAATCAATCTGTGCCTCTGCATCACCGCAGTACTGCTTTAAGCACTCGCCAAGCTGCACACTGCCAAATGCCGGCTTACAGATCGTCTCGATCTGTTCTTTGGAATAAAAGGATGCTGCCTTACGGATCACAGGCGCAATCTCCCAGCCTTCGGTTCCTTCGATGCAGTGCACGACGGGCAACCGCTTTCCTTCCTGCGTATCCAGATAATTACTCTGGTGCGTGTCTTGGGTGAAAATGATTCTGTCATACACGCCTGTTTTTATCACTTCCGCGACCTTCGGAATGACTGCTGCACACTCTGCATTGCCCAGCGGTCCGGTCGTAAAATCGTTTTGCATGTCAACGACAACTAATATTCTTTTCATAGTCTCTCCTGTGCTTCCCTTTTTCTATACACGATAACGGTTAAAACAGGAATACATCTCCTGCACCCGCGGCATGGCATAACCGCCGGAAACGATACCGTTTTCTACCAGAAAATGCATGCCGGACGTTTCGAGTTCTTTCTGTAACTGTACAACGACTTCGGCAATTGTCCGTTTGCCGTCCACCAGGTGTTCGACCGCATATTTTAAGAGCATGCCAAGGCACGCAGTCTGTTCGCTGTCGATCAGCTGTTCTAAATACCGCAGGTCCACGGTCTGCTTTCCGATGGCAAATCCATCCGTTCCCATGGTTTTTAATTTTAACCGCTCCGGCTCATTTTTGCGCACGGCTCCGCTCCGGTAATCCCTGCGTTTTGTGGCACCGTTTTTATCTTTTTCCATGATCCGGTGACTGTGTGGCAGGGCGAACGGATGTGGCTTTTCCTCTGAAATCGGGAATTCTTTGCACAATGCCTTTGCTTTTTTTGTAATATCAACCGGCTTGTAACGGTCCATCTGGATCACGGTATCCGCAATATGGAAAAAGGCACCGGAACTGCCCGCTACCAGGATGGTAGAAATTCCTGCCTGCTCATACAGATCGCGCGCACGGGAAAGAAACGGCGTGATCGGCTCTTTGTCCGGACTGACTACTTTCTGCATAAATGCATCCCTTACCATAAAGTTCGTTGCAGACGTATCCTCATCCAGCAGAAACAGGCGGCTTCCCGCCTCCATGCCTTCCACGATCCCGGCTGCCTGCGATGTGCTTCCGCTGGCATCTTCCGTTGAAAAATGATGGGTATCTTTTCCGTTTGGCAGGTCATTGATAAACATGGAAATATCGACATCTTTGATAAACCGTCCGTCCTCCGAACGAAGTTTTAAGGCGGTCTCATCCGTGATCACAAACTCTCTGCCGTCCCCTGCGATATGGTTATAAACGCCCAGTTCGAGTGCAGTCAGAAGTGTGGATTTTCCATGATAGCCGCCACCGACAATCAGTGTGATTCCTTTCGGGATTCCCATACCGGTGACCGCACCCCTGTGCGGAAGCTGCATCGTCACCCTAAGGGATTCCGGAGAGGTAAAGGCTACAGACTGTTTCATCGGCCGGGAGGAAATCCCGCTTTCCCGTGGCAGTACCGCATCATCGGCAACAAATGCAACCAGCCCCTGTTCTTTCAGCTGGTCACGGACTGCCTGCTGGTCTTCTGCCAGCTCCACGACATTCCGGATTCTGCGAGCATCAAGATTTTTATAATAAAATGAATGCTTTACACATTCCGGCAGATAGGTAAACAGAATTTTCTCCAGTTCCCTGGCATTGATCGTCCGTCCATTTGCCGGAAATCCTACCGCAAAACGCGCGGTGATTTCTTTTTCGTTCACTTCACAGGCTGTCCGGGTCAGAATCTCCTGTCCGCAGTGGGTTACCGAGATCAGGCCGCTCTTGCCCGATCCCTTCGCCTTAAATGTAAAGTGGTTGATCTGTGCGGCAAACGTGCGCAGCAGTTCATCTGCCAGTGCTGTGCGCGTCCGTGTATTTTTCATGGCATATTCCGGAAATGCCGCTGCCTTTGCATCCACGGTCACGCGCACATGGGAAGGTGCCGCAAAAGGATCTCCCTGCACATGATCGATGGATAACACATAGTCTGCAAACCGGTAACTTCCCCGCAGGGATTTGTATGCCGGATAACTTTTATGATCGATACTCCGTAACGTTTCTCGTAAATTGCTGTCTGATTGCATAATGACTCCTGTTTTCTTTTAAACGGAATGGTTCCGCTTTTCTTTTTTCTTTAACAGCGCAGAAGTATCGAGTGCCTGGGAAGCCGTTTCCTCCGGTTTTGTTTTCTTTGTCTTTTCCTTTGGTTTTTCAGCTTCCGGCTCCGGCTGCCCGTCTTCTGCTGTTTTTTCTTTTGTCATTATAGCTTTTTTTACCGGCTTCGTCCAGTGTGGCATTGGCGGAACATAGGCAAACCGCCGCATGGCGATATCTGCCAGAAATACGAAAAGCAAAAGGATTAAAAGCGGATTGGTCAGACAAACCCGTGCCCGCCCGGAAGCTTTTAACTTCTTCCATACATTCTTCTTTTGGGAAAGCATCTTTCCATACTGTTTGATGAACGCACAAAAGCTGTCGTTTGTCAGCGCAAATTTGTACTCCTGCGAATACTGTACCACGGCTGCGGTGGTCAGGGCATTTTCGATTTTTTTGCCGTTTTTCCGCTGCACGCTCAGATTGTAGACACCGGAGACTGCCGTATCCAGCTGTGCCTCATAAGTTCCCGGTGCACTTGCGGTCAGTTTCGCCTGATGCGTTTTTCCATCCGGATCCGTGTACACAGCCTCCACCTGTGTCTGCTCTGCGTAGTCTTTGGCATAATAGGTAACTTTTGTTGTTCCGTTTACGGTAGTTACATCCACACGGTCTTCGCCGAGTGCTGTATTTCCCGCACTGTAATCGATGATCCGCTTCCACAGCTGCACGTAATCATTCTGCTGTGCCAGCCCGGCAGTCCAGCGGTTTGTCACATCGGTATTCCACGCAACCGTATGCCCCAGTCCATACTGCATGACAGACAAAATCGGGTCATCCTTTTCGGCAGATGCCAGCAGCACATTGGCTCCGGTTTTCGGAGAGGCACTCACGTACCCTTTGATCTGCGGCCAGCCATCGGCAAAGAGATTTTTCGTGATGGCATTGCTGCTGTTTCCTTTCAGTGAAAACTGCCCGTTCTGCAAATAGGTATCTCCATTTAAAAATACTTCCTGTGCAAAGATTTTTGGGATATCGGTTGAGATATCGGAATAATAATAGCGGCCCTTACACTGCGTTGCCAGTCGTTCCAGAAGCTGTCTGTCAGACGACTCTCCAACCGCTACCGTGGAAAGAGTTACATCGGCATCCTTGCAGTCCTTGATGATATCTTCAAAATTTTCGGTTTCCCCCTGTCCATCCGTCAGAAGCACAATATGCTTTAGCTGCGCCTTGCTCTTCTTGATTTCATTTAGTGCCGCACGCACGGCCGGTTTGATGGTCGTTCCACCGCCTTCGCTGATCGTCTCGATGCTTTGATGGATCTTGTCTTTATCCTTCACTTTTTCCAGCGGCACCTGCCAGGTGTAACCATCATCAAAGGTTACCACACCGACTTCATCTTTCGTATCCAGCTGATCCACAGCCGCTTTGGCAGCCGCGATCGCCAGATCCAGATTGGTGCCTCCTTCGGTCTGTTCCGACATACTGCCCGAATGATCAATCACCATGACCATTGCCAGATTCTGTTTCTCATTCACCCCACGCAGCTGCATATCGACCGGAAGAAGTTTCTCCAGTTCCGTATCCTGATATCCGCCCAGTGCAAAACTGTCCTCGCCGCCGCATGCCACCAGACCGCATCCGTAGTCTTTCACATAAGTTTTCAGATTTTTTAGAAAGCCCTCCGGCAGATCTGTCCGGTACACATTTTCCAGAATGATGCTCTTGTACTGCAGCATCTCTTTTAAAGTATCCGGTGCACTGACTGCGGATACCTGCCGGTAATTGCATCCGGCAGCATCCAAAAGTCCTAAAAACGGTGTGCTGTCCTCTCCCATTCCAGATACAAGCAGAATCTTTGGCAGGGAATCCACCGTCGCATACGTACCATAATCATTGTTTTTTTCACAGGTGTCCTTCGGTGCCTTCACGCGCACGGTATACTGCTGCGCATCGGTACCGACTACCTTCTGTTTCAAAACAAAACGGTTGCTGCCTTTGTTTAAATGCACGCCTGTCTGACTGACCATCTCCGTTCCCTGCAAAAGCTGCAGCTTCGCATCGGTCTCATAGTTGCTTTCCACAGTTACCGTCATGGAATAGGAATCACCCGGATAAAGATACTCCGGCATTTCCACGTTTTCGATATAGGCATCGCTCCCCTGCTTTGTATCTTCATAGAGAACCGAATACAGCTGCACGTTTTTTGCCGTCAGTGCCGATGCCGTATGCTCGATGTTTCCCTTTGTCTGCTTTCCATCCGTAAGCACCACAAGCCGTCCTGCCGCATTGTCCGGGATCATGGAAAGTCCTGTGGAAACGGCTTCCTCAAGGTTGGTTGCATCCGCCTCCGGTGCCGAGAGAATCTGAAAACTGTGTTTCTCACTGGTCAGAAACTGTTCCACAACCGCATTGGCTCCAAACGTTACGATGGCATACTGATTGTTCTTTGGCATGTCTTTGACCTGCCGGCTCATATACTGCTCCATCTGCGTGAGATTTGCGGCATTGCTCTCCGACAGATCAACCAGAAAAACGGTTGTGTCTTTCGCGTGGGAAAGCGGCACCGAAATTCCACAGACAGCCAGCACCAAAAGGGCAAGCCCCACCAGACGCACCGCAAAATAAAACCGCCCACGGTAACGCATCTGCCGGACATAACAGATCCACTCCAGTATCATAAGAAGAAGCACAAGGATAAGGATGACATTGCGCATCTGCTTTCGCACAAGCTGCCGCTGCATCGTGTTGCGGCTGCCGGAATCGCCTGCCGTGATCCGTCCATCCGACTGACTGCTGCATGCAAATTTTACAATATAGGATTCCTTTCTGTCGCCCGCTTTTACGGTAAACAGTCCTGCCTGATCGGTAGGTGCTGCAATCTGCTGCACGTCCACACCGTTTAATGCATGAAACTGCACGGTATCTCCGGCATCATAGACGTTTTGGGAAAGAAGGGAACTATCCTCAAGATAATGCAGCGCATGGTTCATAAATACCGGAAACTCCGGCTGCAGGGCAAAATCCGATTCCCGCAGGTCAAATCCAAGTACCACCTCCCGGATTCCGTCATGTTCCCCGTAGTATGCGGCGCACTGCTTTCCGTTCCACAGAAAGCCCGTGGCCCAGACCGGCAGATCATACACATACGTCTGATTTACCCCGAGCGCAAAGTCCCGGATTCCGGAAGTCAGTTCGGTATCGCCGGCGGACAAGCTGACATTTTTTTCCTCGTTCTTTCCCTCTTTGGCAAAAATCATCTGCGCCTTCTGCTGATTAGATTCCTGCACTGCCGTATCCGCATCAAAAATACAGACCCCCGGATCGTCACTGTCAAGTGCATCCGTTGTTTTTGCCTTGGAAAGATTCTCTCCGGTCACGGCAAGATACGCTTTTTCGATATAGGTATTTCCTTCCCCGATCAGTGTGGCTTTGCTCGTGGAAACCCGGTCTTTGAGTGCATAGGCACAGTTATCCTCATGTAAGGAATCCTTCTGGCTGCTGCCGGCAAATGTCACTGCGGAAAGCTCGGTATGCAGCGGCTGTTTTCCCCAGTTCACCTGTTTAAACAGGCAGGTATACGTCTCGTCTGCGGCAAGGGAAAGTGTACGCACTTCAAGAATTTTCTTTCCCTCATACAGCGTAATCTCCATATTTGCCGCATGATCGCTGTAATTTGTCACGCCTGATGCAACCGTATACGTGTCCCCACTGCTGTCTTTGGTGCAGGACAGAAACGTATTCGCCACGTTAGAAACCGGCCTTCCCACCACGCGGATGGTTGCCTGAAGCTGACTTTTGAGATTTTTCGTCTGTTTTGCCCCTATGCCGTCGGTATAGACGATGACATCTGCCAGATCATTCTTTTTGTCTTTTTTCTGCACAGTCTGTACGGTTGCCAGTGCATCGGAAAGCGATCCGGCTGTGTCCGTGCCATTGATGTCTGCCAGCGTCCGATACAGTGCTTTTTTTTCGGAAGTATGGACGGCAAGCAGATTGGTTCCCGTACCGTCACAGGTAACAATGGATATTTTTGCCCCATCCGAAGCGGCAATCTGCTCTTTGATCTCACTTACGGCTTCCCCTAAGCGGGTATTGCCCCCTTTGGTGAGATGCTTCATGCTTCCGCTGGTGTCAATCAGATACACCACGTCCGTACTGCCTGTACCCTTACGCTGTATAAACGGTGCCATCAGTGCCAGAATAAGCAGCAAAAGGATCACGATCTGCAGATACATCAGCAGATTGTGCAAAAACTTTTCCCAGAACGTTTTAGACTGTTCATTATAAAAAAGCTTCTTCCACAGCAGATTCGAAGACACTGGCGTGTCTGTCCCCTTTGGCACAAGCAGATATAAAATCACAACAACCGGAACCGCCAGCAAAAATGCCAGCGGCCACAAACTCTCAAATATCATAATCCATCCTCAAATTTTTCTCAGACAAACAAAGGTCTTAAATCTTCTAAAATAAGCGCGCGTCTCTCTTTTTCGGAATCACAGAGTATATAGGTGCCTCCGGCAGCCGATGCACTTTTTTTCAGCCGCACAGAAAGCTTTTGCAGTTCCTGTTCATAGCGCGCAATCACATCTGCACGCATCGTCACGCGCAGTTTTTCTTTGGACTCCATATCTATCAGATTGCGCGTACCGTCCATTGTCACACGCAGTTCTTCCGCACACAGTGTCTGAAGCAACACGGGTCTTTGTTTCGTAAAGTCCAGATACTGCATCGTTTTTTCCAGACGATCCTGCGTGGGATCTGTCGCTGCTTCGGTCAGGAAATCACTGACGATCACGGTAACTCCCGCCCCACGCCTCTGCATCTGGCGCACGGCGGAAAAAGAATCCGTCTCTGTCCCCGAAAATGTACGTGCCTGCAGCCATCCAAGTACTTTTGGCAGTGCATTCTTTCCCCCGGAAACCACAAGCGGGGTTCCCATCTGGCTGCTGTCATACAGCACCAGCCGGTCCATATGGTGCAAAGTCAGAAAGGCAATCACCGCGCACAGATCCTGTGCCAGTTCTGCCTTGCTCTTTTTTCCATAGTACATTGATGCACTGGTATCTAAAATAACCGATACCACTGCTTCCTTTTCTTCGAAATATTCCCGGATATACATGCGCTCCGACCGCGCATAGACATTCCAGTCCAGCCTGCGCAGATCATCTCCCGGCATATACTCCCGGAAATCGGAAAATTCCGCAGAAGTTCCTTTCTGTACGGATCTGCGGTTTCCTGCCATATTCTGGCTGCTTTTCTGTTTCATCGCGATCACAAGCCGCGACAGCTGTTCATAAATTCCCGCATCAAGCATACAGTCCCTGTTCCTTTTCTGTTAAGATCTGCCCAATCACCGCATCTTCCGTAATCCCCTCCGATACTGCATCGAAACTGAGCAGAATCCTGTGCCGCAATACCGGAAGTGCGACACATTTGACGTCCTCAAACGAGACATTCAGGCGGTTTTCCATAAACGCGCGTGCCCTGGCTGTGCGGATCAGTGCCTGTGCCGCACGCGGGCTTGCCCCCTCCCGGATATACGGATTGTCTGCATGAGTTGCCATAACCAGATCCAGAATATAATCCATGACGGCATCCGCAATCGGAATCTGTGCAACGCATGCGCGCGCTGCAAGCAGGCTTTCCCGGTCCATGACCTTTGCGATCTTTGGCGGATGGTTTCCCTCCGTCAGTTCCACGATTTCCCGCAGTTCCTGCCGGTCCGGAAATTTTACCAGCACTTTAAACAAAAAACGGTCCAGCTGGGCTTCTGGCAGCGGATAAGTTCCCTCGTTTTCGATCGGATTTTGTGTGGCAAGCACCAGAAACGGCTCCGGCAGCTGATGGCTGGTCGTTCCGATCGTCACGGTATGTTCCTGCATGGCCTCTAAGAGAGCTGACTGTGTCTTGGGCGTGGCACGGTTGATCTCATCCGCCAGCACCAGATTGGCAAAAATCGGCCCTTTTTCAAACCGGAATGCACTTTTTTGCTCTTCTTTTACGATGATGTTGGTACCGGTCACGTCACTCGGCATCAGATCCGGGGTAAACTGGATTCTCTGGAAACTCAGATCACACACCTGGCTGATCGTGCGCACCAGCATGGTCTTTCCCAGTCCCGGCATACCTTCTAAGAGTACATTTCCGCCCGCCAGAAGTGCCAGCATGACCTGGCGGATGACGTCTTTTTGTCCGATAATTCCCTTTGCAATTTCCTGTTCACATGCCATGGTGTTCTGCTGGCATACTTCATATTCTGTCATAAGATCTCCTCTCCATCAGTTCAGATTTTCAAAATAATTCCGGATGACATCTTCCATGCCGGCCGGGTATTTTCCATTGGCAATGCCTTCGTAGGCCTCTTTCGTGTAATCGCCGACCACGGAATCTAAATCCACGTGTTCTCCTTTCCATGCCAGACCATTCTTCGCCTTGTAATAATCGGAATTCTTCGAATCCCCCTTGTCCTTTGTGATACTGCTGTCGTTTCCGAGTTTATTCGGGACACTCACATAATCATGTGTTCCCCCTCCGGATCCGGTTCCGCGTCCGCCGCCTGTTCCGTTTCCTGTTCCACTTCCGTTTCCATTTCCTGTCCCCTTGCCGTTTCCGCTTCCACTTCCATTGCCACTTCCACTTCCGTTCTTTCCGCTGCCCGAATCTTCCCCATCCCCGGAATCCTGGGAACTGGTTTCCGAAGACTGCGTGGATTCCCCGCGCTGCGTACCGCTTTGTGTAGTGTTTTGTGTAGTGCTTTGTGCATCCCCCTGTGCCAGCTGGTTTCCTGTATTGGTATTCATCTGGATATTTTTAAGTACCGATGCCAGGGCATCCGCCCCGGAAATCTGTGCCGCCTGTCCATACTTGTAAGAAAGTTTCTGCCCGGCAGATGCCAGTGTCTGCTTCGTATCTGCCTGCTGCATTTCTTTTTGCGATAAGGCCAGTGACTGTATCAGTTCCTGCAGGGCTTTCTTTTGTTCTTTTGTCATGGAAGCGGTGTCTGTCTGTTTTAAAGCATCCATCACTTTTTGGATTTCTTTTTCCTTTTCCCGGGCTTCCTGCCGGATGGCATGCCGCTGCTGCGCCTGTTTATGCGCGGGGGACGGCACAAACGAAAGAACAAGCGCCAGCCCAAGGGAAAGAAAAAGTGCCACAAGTTTCCTTCGATCCGGACAAACACGCGCCTTTTTCCATGCATGGTCTTCCTGTAACATATGCACGGCATCGCTGCGCTGCATCCGGTCGATACTGCCCTCTTTTCCGATACGCCCATATGCCGTCACGATCCGTTCCTGAAACCCGAAACGGTCGATCTGCTGTGCTGCCTGTACCATGGTACATCTCTTCATTACCGTATAAATGCCTCCAGCTGCCGCACCACATAAAACTGCCAAAACAGCCCACACATGCACCGTATAAAAAGGGACAAACACCGCACATCCTTCCAGCACCATGGCGATGGTTCCACCTGCGGCAATTCCTGTGCTTTCATAGCGCAGGAACTTTTTTACGTTCTGTTTTCTTTTGCTGTAACGGATTTCCTGCAGCAGAAATGCTTTTTCATCCATGCTGCTTTCCCCCTGCATGTTTTCTTCCATATCCTGCCATCGGATTGATCCGCCGCATCGCAATCAGAAGAAAGACAAATGCCAGTGCCACAAATAAAAGCGTGGAAACGGCCATCCATCCATAATGTACGGCAGTGCCCGAAACAGAAAGTGTTTTCCCGTAATTTGTGATCAGTTCTTCCGCCACGGATGTTCCGGTCATACTCCAGGTAAAAAATTCAAGCAGATACATGCCCGGATTGACCAGAAGCACCCAGCAGGATTTTTCCGGTACACCACCTGACATGCGGACAACCGAGGTGACCAGATAGGGAAGAAAACTTCCGATAAACAGCAGGACATAGATACCATACGATAAAATTATGGCACTGATCGTTTTTTTACAGATGGAAGAACACAAAATTCCAATACTTGCAGAAACGAACGAAACCAGTAATGATACCGCCAGAAACCAGAACAGATTGCCCCATGAGAGTCCGCCGATGACAAATGCCAGTGCTACGATCGGAAGTCCTGCCACCACATAAAACATGCTCTGGATCATCGCGGTGAGCACCTTTCCCATAATAATGGAAAATCCGGTCATGCTGGTTGTCATCATAATATCAAAGGTCTGCCGCTCTTTCTCACCCGAAATTGCAGAAGCCGTGCGCACCGGGACTACCACTCCCAGAATAAAAATCTGCGTGACCGCAAGTGCCGGATACAGCCAGACAATGCTGCTGTATATGTTTGCAGACGAATAGGTCATCTGCTGGGAAAACAAAAACATGGCAAAGAAAAATACAACTGCCATAATCGCCTCATAAGCAAATATTTCCCAACAGATCCGCATACTGCGCGCCTGTACTTTAATATCTTTTTTTACCATTGGATTAATTCTCATCTTCCTGCCCTCCTGTCAGCTGCATAAACAGGGATTCGAGATTTCCCTCTTCTTTATAAAATCCTGTCACGATAATTCCATTCTGTATCATCTGTGCGATCAACTGCGCGATTTCTTCCTCTTTCATGGCATGCGAGATATGGATTTCCTTTTCTCCCACCGATTCCACCTTAATCTGGGGGTGTTCCTTAAGCATGCGCACTGCCGGCTCCATCTCCCCGTGAACCGAAACCACGATCCGGTTTCCACCGAAAACATGTTCCATGACATCCTCGATGTTTCCTGCTTCTACGAGTTTTCCGTGATCCATAATACCGATGCTGTTGCACATCTCTGCCAGCTCCGACAAAATATGGGAACTGATCACAATGGTTTTTCCCATGCTGCGCAGATTCTGCAAAAGTTCTTTCATCTCCACACGCGCACGCGGGTCCAGACCGGAATTCGGTTCATCCAGCACCAGAAGGGAAGGATTGTGGATGAGTGCCCGTGCCACACACAGCCGCTGCTTCATTCCGCGGGAAAGCGTATCCACATAAACCTCTTTTTTGTCGGACAGATTGACAAGTTCCAGCAGATCATTGGATACCGCGGTGATCTCCCTGGAAGTCATACGGTACATGGAACCGTAAAAATCCATATATTCGCTGACTTTTAAATTGTCATACACACCAAAGAAATCCGGCACGTAACCAATCTGTTTTTTTATCTCCTTCGGATACCGCAGCGCATCCACGCCATGGATCGTAATGGTTCCTTCTGTCGGCGGCATAAGTCCGCATACCATCCGGATTGTTGTTGTCTTTCCGGCTCCGTTTGGTCCCACAAAGCCAAACAGATCCCCTTTGGGCACATGCAGGTTCAGATCCCTGACCGCCTGAAATTTTCCGTAGTTTTTATACAAATGACTAATTTGAAGCATTGGACACCTCCTGACCGGCAATCGTATACAGACAACCAAACGAAATTTCCGAGCACCTGCTCTCTATGGTTTTTCCGTAGTCTGCGGTTACTCCTTCCACTACAACAGTACCCGACACATCGTTCTGCCGCCGGATCTGGCACAGTCCCAGATACAGTGCGGCTGCCATATCCTTATGCTTATACGAATATGTATTTCCATTCATGTTGTCTTGCGATAACACGCTGTAGACATCATCAAAATAAGAAATCTGCTGGGACAGCAGTGGTTTTTTACTTTTCCCGTCTATCGTTATGGTCTCACCTGCTTTTACATCCGAAAATACCATGACCGTATCATCCGACACGCAGACAAGATAAGGGAAATCATAGGACGTGTTGTTTGTTATGCTTCCCCCCTGTTTCTGCTGCGTGAGCACCAGACCACTGGTGTCTATGCTTCCACATCCTTTGGCAGTTCCTGCCGCAAACAGATAGGCATTTTCAAAATTGCTCTGCGGTTTTACCCCAAGGGACAGCCCCCTGTCATATTCCACCAAATAGTGATAACGGTCTTCATATACCCTGCCGGAAGATGCCATACTATAAGATTCACTGAGACCTGTACCACCATATGCGTAATTATCATTCAGCCGTACCTTCCACGGTTTTACCCCGGAATGATACGCATTGTAATAGGTGGCGATACCAGTGGTACTTTTTCCATCCGCCTGCTGTGCGGTCACCGAATAAACCCGTGTCTCATGCAGCTTTAAATTCCGCCCGCCGATAAATACCACACCGATAAAAATTATGCCAAGCGCCGGTACCCCCAGCCAGTACCAGTCTCTTTTTTTCATCTTGCAAAGCAGAAGATAAAGCACCGGTCCAACAACGATCACATAGACCACTATCAGAACTTTCAGCCAGGAAAAATCCAATGCCGTATTGAGGTGGTCAATGACACCGAATGCATTTTCCCCACTCCATCCCCATTCCTCGTCATTGACATACTGGGAATAGCTCATGGAATATCCTGCCACCTGGTCATAAATTCCGTAACACAGATCCGGGGAAACTTTCTGCATCTGTTTTTCGCCAAAAGAAATGGCACATACACCGATGGCACCATCCCCACAGGCATACACCCACCCCGGATAAGCTTCGCTTTTGCTTGCATTTGTATTGTTCCGCTGCAGCTTTGCAACCGGCATCTGTGAAAAATCAATCCCGGTAAATCCGGAATAACTTCCCAGTTGCTGCATTTCTTTCGATACCTCATTTTCTTCTCCCACTTTGCTGACGCTTTTGCAGCTGACCTCCATAAATGAGGAATCAAAACCACCCAGTGTATCTTTGCCGCGCTCTCCGGTTCCAATCAGCAGCCATCCACCGTTTTTCACCCATTTCTCGATTGCCTTGATATTCTCTTTCCCAAGTGAACTCACATCGTAGGAATCAATCACAAGAAAATACAGTTCATCCAGCTGCGCCTGCAATGTATCCGCGTCCATCTGTGTCAGATATACATTCTGGTCTTTTCCGTGAAGATAATAGGTCTGGCCGCTCATGCTCATCCAGCCAAGCGCATCATAATGATCCGAAAGCACTCCCACACCAATACCGCGCTTTTCTTTGCCAAAAATACTGGCAAATGCTTCCTTTGCCACAACGTTTCCCTTTTCATCGATAAATGCCACGATTCCGTTTCCGCGTGTCTGGCTGACATCCGCATACGGAATGGTCATTGTATACTGTTTTTTTCCGTTCTGCGGCAATGTCAGGCGCTGTTCAAATGCGCAGCCGTTGGAGTTGTCGGTACCGGAAAACACCAGACGCACCTTCCCGGTAAAATCCGCCCCGCTGTTTTTTGCCTCCACCTGTACGACACAGTCTTTTTCCTGTTTCAGCAGAGTCACCGTTGCCGACAATGCCTGTTTCTGATCTGCATATACATTTGCTCTGCCACAAAATATGCCTAAAAATGCCAGGCATACCAGAAGCAGACTGCAGATTGTCTTTCTAATTTTCATAATCTTCTTGTATGATAATTAGGAAGTTAATTATCACACGTTTCCTTTCTTTTAATATCGTGGTTCAATACAATTCAGATACTATGGACTTTTGATGTTTATTCTGTAGCTTGACTACTCAACTGGAGTGTATTGCCGCTACCTTTATCTGAATTGTTTATCAGCTGGATGTTGCCGGAGTGTTTTTCACTCAGAGTACTTATTTCTATCAAGTCTACGATGATAATCGATGGTGGACATCATGGTATCAGACTTTAAGAAAGGGAGGTACAACCTCATGAAAATTTTTGTAGGCATTGACATTGCCAAACTCAACCATTTCGCCGCTGCGATTTCTTCCGACGGTGAAATACTTCTTGAGCCGTTCAAATTCACAAACGACGCTGATGGCTTCCAACTGCTGGTCTCTAAGCTCGAATCATTCGATAAGAACAGCATCATCATCGGTCTTGAATCGACGGCACACTACGGTGACAACCTTGTTCGATACCTTGTTGCTGAGTTCTACCAAGTGTGTGTGTTGAACCCCATCAAAACCTGTCAGATGCGTAAGAACAATGTTCGTAAAACGAAGACAGATAAGGTCGACACATTTGTGATTGCTAAAACTCTTATGATGCAGGATGACCTAAGATTTATTACCTTCTTTGATCTCGATATGATGGATCTTAAAGCCTTGGGGCGCTTTCGGCAGAAAACCATTAAGCAACGCACCCGATTGAAAATCCAACTGACAACCTATGTTGATCAGGTATTCCCGGAGATTCAATACTTTTTCAAATCCGGTCTGCACCAGCACGCTGTCTATGCTTTGTTAAAAGAAGCACCTTCTCCTAAAGAGATTGCTTCTATGCATATGACTCATCTGGCAAATCTGCTCAAAGTGAACTCGCACGGACACTTTACCAAAGAGCTGGCCAAAGAATTAAGAGTTCTCGCACAGAAGTCTGTCGGTGCAAACGACAGCGCTATATCTATTCAGATAACTCAGACAATTCAACAAATCGAGTTACTGGATAGCCAATTAGAAAAGATTGAAGCTGAGATGA
>OGKZ01000652.1_pt1 | contig 32447 bp, 21 predicted proteins | sample 1572571 | NCBI WGS metagenome assembly OGKZ01 (sample SAMEA2581906, study PRJEB24529) | metagenome | biome: Human gut stool | place: China | collected 2011 | reverse complement strand
AGTACAACGACATCATCCACAGCGTGGGCGGCATCGACCTGCAGCTGCTGGGCCTTGGCCCCAACGGCCACATCGGCTTCAACGAGCCGGGCGAGGCCTTTGAGCTGGAGACCCACTGTGTGGACCTGACCCAGGAGACCATCGAGGCCAACAAGCGCTTCTTTGACGGCAATGTAGACCTGGTGCCCAAGCAGGCCTACACCATGGGCATCAAGACCATCATGCAGGCCCGTAAGGTGCTGATGGTGGTCAACGGCACCGGCAAGGCCGAGATCGTGAAGAAGGCCTTCTTCGGCCCGGTCACCCCGGAAGTGCCCGCCAGCATCCTGCAGATGCACCCCGACTTCATCCTCGTGGGCGACGAAGAGGCCCTGAGCCTGATCTGATCGGTTCCCCAAAGCATGTTTCTGCCGCCGCACGGCCCTGCCACCGTGCGGCGGTTTTTTTCTGAACAGGGGAATTGTAACGCGGCAAAAAATACAGTATACTGGAACAAAAACCACCACGAGGGAGGGGCGGCCGATGTTCAGCGAAGAGATGATCTGCAGCCTGAATGATCTGGAGCTGGAAGTTTATAAGTATGTTGTGCGGAACGCGGACAAGGTGTGCTATATGCGCATCCGGGAGTTTGCGGATGCCGCCCATGTGTCTACCTCCACCATCCTCCGGTTCTGCAAAAAGGCGGGCTGCGACGGCTACGCGGAGTTCAAGATCCGGCTGCGCCAGCATCTGGAACAGGCAAAGCAGCCGCCGGTCAAGGACGATGTGTCGGAGGTCATCGACTTTTTGAAAAAGACCTGCTCGGCGGAGTTTGAGCAGAAGCTGGACATGCTGACCAGGGTCATTTTTCAGGCCCGGCACATCTTTTTTGTAGGCAGCGGCATGTCCGGCATCGTGGCCAAGTACGGGGCACGCTATTTTTCCAGCATGGGCAAGTTCTGCCTGTACATTGACGAGCCCCACTACCCCACCGAGAGCCGATTCGTGGAAAATTCGCTGGTGATCGTGTTTTCAGTGTCCGGCGAGTCCCGCGACACCATCGGCCATGTGATGCGCTTCAAGGAGCAGAACTGCCAGATCCTCAGCGTGACCAACACGGAAAACTGCACCATCGCAAAACTCTCGGACTATAATCTGGCCTATTATGTCACCTACGAGCGGCTGGGAGTCTACGATGTGACGACCCAACTCCCGGCCATGAGCATCGTGGAACGGCTGGGCAAAAAGCTCTACCGTTACACTTCCGAGGGCCCGGCGGCCATCTGAAAAAAGTCCAAAATAAAAAACAGGGTGTTACCCGAAAAAAACAAGTGCAAAAAAACGGCACTTGTTTTTTTATGCCCGGAAACTGCTGACAAACCACCTGCCTGCGTCTATAATGGACGCATCAGAAGTACTTCGACCGGAAATTGGATGACTTGAAAAGGTAAAGGAGAAACAATCATGGCAAAAGATTATGCTGCGATCTCCAAAAAGATCGTGGAGAACATCGGCGGTGTGGAGAACATTGCCAGCGTGACCCACTGCATGACCCGCCTTCGCTTCGTGGTGAAGGACGAGGGCAAGATCAACGACGCAGCCGTCAAGGCGACCGACGGCGTGATGGGCGTCGTGAACCAGGGCGGCCAGTACCAGATCATCATTGGCAACCATGTGGAAGAGGCCTACAACGAAGTGCTCAAGATGGGCGACTTCGGCGAGGCAAGCCAGGTGGCCCGCGGCGAGAAGAAGGAGCCTCTGACCCTGAAGAAGGTGGGCAACAACATTCTGGATGCCATCGTGGGCACCATGTCCCCGCTGATCCCCGCCATCATCGGCGGATCCATGGTCAAGCTGCTGGTCATGCTGCTGGGCATGGTTGGTGTGCTGTCGGCCGACGGTGAGACCTACAAGATCCTGAACACCATCGGTGATGCAGCCTTCTACTTCCTGCCGGTGATGGTGGCCGCTTCTGCTTCCAAGAAGTTCAACACCAATATGTTCATCGCCATTGCCATTGCAGGCCTGATGCTGCACCCGGATTTCCGCACCATGATGGAGGCGGTCACGGTCGGCGATACCGCCGCACACTTCCTGGGTATCCCGGTGGTGGGCGTCAAGTACACCTACACCGTCATCCCGGCCCTGTGCATGACCTGGATCCTGTCTTACATTGAGCGTGCCATCGACAAGATCACCCCGGCTGTCACCAAGAACTTCCTCAAGCCCATGCTGATCTTCCTCATTGCTGCTCCCATTGCGATCATCGTGGTCGGCCCGGTCGGCATCATGATCGGCGAGGGCATCTCCGCATTCGTCTACTTCGTGCAGGCTAAGCTGGGCTTCCTGGCTGTGGGCATCATGGGCGCCCTCTGGCCTCTGCTGGTCATCACCGGCATGCACCGCGTGTTCACCCCCACCATCCTGCAGACCATCTCCGAGACCGGCATGGAGGGCACCGTTATGCCCTCTGAGATCGGTGCAAACCTGTCCCTGGGCGGCGTGTCCCTGGCCGTTGCCTTCAAGACCAAGAACAGCGAGCTGCGCCAGACCGCTCTGGCCGCAGCTTCCTCTGCTCTGATCGCCGGCACCACCGAGCCCGCCCTGTACGGCGTGGCCGTGCGCCTGAAGCGCCCCCTGATCGCTTCCCTGATCACCGGCTTTGTCTGCGGCTGCCTGGCCGGCATGGCAGGTCTGGCCAGCCGTTCCATGGTGTCGCCCAGCGTGCTCACCGGCGTGCAGTTCATCGACCCGGCCAACCCCGGTGTGAGCATCGCCTGGATCGCCGGCATCTCGGTGCTGTCCATCGTGCTGTCCTTTGTGCTGACGCTGGTGATCGGCTTTGAGGATCTCCCGGAAGAGGAGTGATTCCCATGTCTGATTACAAACTGCCCGAAAACTTCCTCTGGGGTGCTGCCATTGCGGCCAATCAGGCCGAAGGCGCTTACAACGAGGGCGGCCGCGGCCTGAGCAACATCGACATGATGCCCCACGGTGTCCACCGCATGGAGGTCAAGCTGGGCGGCACGCCCCACCCGACGCTGCAGGCAGGGGAGTATTACCCCAGCCACACCGGCGTGGACTTCTACCACCATTACAAAGAGGACATCGCCCTGATGGCAGAGCTGGGGCTGAAGGTGTTCCGCACCTCCATCTCCTGGTCCCGCCTGTACCCCCACGGCGATGAACGGACCCCCAACCCGGAGGGTGTGGCCTTTTACCGCAATGTGTTCCAGGAGTGCCGGAAGTACGGCATTGAGCCGCTGGTCACCCTGTGCCACTTTGACATCCCCATGGGTCTGGTGGAGCAGTACGGCTCCTGGCGCAGCCGCAAAACGCTGGAATGCTTTGCCCGCTACGCCGAGACCTGCTTCAAAGAATACTCCGGCCTTGTGCACTACTGGCTTACCTTCAACGAGATCAACATCCTGCTGCACAGCCCCTTCTCCGGGGCAGGCATCGCCTTCCAGGAGGGCGAGAACCGCAGTCAGGTGATCTATCAGGCGGCCCACCATGTGCTGCTGGCCAGCGCCACGGCCACCCGTCTGGCCCACCAGTACGACCCCGCCAATCAGGTGGGCTGCATGCTGGCCGGCGGCAGCTTCTACCCCTACTCCTGCAACCCGGAGGACGTCTGGGAGTCGGTGCAGAAGGAGCAGGAAAACCTGCTCTTCATCGACGTGCAGGTGCGGGGCCGCTACCCCGGCTACGCCCGCAAGCTGTTTGCGGAAAAGCAGGTGCAGCTGCACACCGAGCCCGGCGATGACGCCCTGCTGCGGGAGAACACCGTGGACTTCATCTCCTTCAGCTACTACGCCAGCCGCTGCGTGGCGGCCAGCCTGGAGGGCAAGGCCGTGAACGACGGCAACGTGGTGCGCTCGGTGAAGAACCCCTATCTGCAGACCAGCCAGTGGGGCTGGGCCATCGACCCGCTGGGCCTGCGCATCACCATAAACCAGCTGTACGACCGCTACCAGAAACCGCTGTTCCTGGTGGAAAACGGTCTGGGTGCCCACGACACGGTGGAGCCCGACGGCAGCGTCCACGATGATTACCGCATCGACTACCTGCGCCGTCACATCGAGGCGGTCAAGCAGGCTGTGTCCGACGGCGTGGACCTGATGGGGTACATCGCCTGGAGCGGCATCGACCTGGTGTCTGCCTCCACCGGCGAGATGAGCAAGCGGTACGGCTTCGTCTATGTGGACAAGCAGGACGACGGCACCGGTACGCTGGCCCGCAGCAAAAAAGATTCTTTCGATTGGTATCAGAAGGTCATCCGCTCCAACGGCGCAGACCTCTGAGCGTTTTCCTCCGTTTCATAAATGCAAAAAGCCGCCCCGCAGGCACCGGAAGTTCCGGCCTGCGGGGCGGCTTTTGCTGTGCGCCGTGCGGCCGGTCAGCATGGCCGCAACAAGCCGTTTTATCAGGATTACTCCTTCCGCAAGGAGTACATGAGCGTGGGGAATCTGGTGCACAAGCAATCGTACCTGGATGCGGAAGCATAAGCCGAACACAACACGAAAGGGCCTCCCCGGAATGGGGAGGCCCTTTCTATGCGTTTACGACTTGACGTGGATCACGTTGGAAGGGAAAAGCATCAGTGCTTTTCCTTGTACTTGAGGCTGGCGAATGCGCCTGCGATGGTCAGCAGCATGCCGCTGAATGCCATGCCCAGAGCGGCCATCCAGTTCACGCCGGTCTGCGGCAGTGCATCCTGCACAGCGGGCAGGACCGCGTCAGACGGCAGGACCGGAGCGTCCGGGGTGGCATCCTGCACGGGCGGCAGTTTGGGGGTCTCCGGGGTCACGACTTCGTCCGGGGTCTCGTCCTCCACGGGCGTTTCCGGCGGGGTAACGGGCGGGACGATGACGGTCTCTTCGCCGTTCACGGTGACCGTGCGGGTCTCGATGGAGGTATAGTTGTAGCCCACATGGGCGTCGGTGGTGGTCACGGTCTCCTTGGACACTGGCGTGGTGTTCACCTTGTCCGTGGTGCGGTGGGTGTAGGAGACGCTGCCCTCATCGTGCTCCTTGCTGCCGGAGCCGGAGAAGATCTTCTTCAGCACTTCGGTAAAGGTGGTGTAGTGGCCTTTGCCGGTACCGGATCCTTCGACCGTTTCGCTCTTCTTCTGCGTATAGGTACCGTCGAAGTCGCCGGAAGTATTTTCGCCGTAAGCCGTAGCACCCTCACCGGTTTTATGGGTGGTGGTGGTCTGCTTGTTCAGCTCCAGAAGGCGCTTGGCGAAGTCCTGAGAGCTGCGGATGCTCAGCGGGGCGGTGATGGTCTTGATGGTGGATTCCGTCTGGCCGACGACCTTGCCCTCGCTCACCTGGGTCAGCTCGGAGATCATCAGGTCATAGCCGCCGACGTAACCCCAGGTGCCGTCCTGGCGCTTGTAGGTGCTGTTGATGCAGGTGTTGGCATCGCGGGTCATATAGCCGTAGGCAGTCAGTTCAGAGGACTTGAGATAGACCTGATAGCCGCTCTCACCGGTGCTGTTGGTGCCGGTGGTGCCGATCTGCACAACATAGGTGCCAACGATGGCATCACGCTCTTTTTTCGTGAGACTGGCGGCTGTCTTGTTGCTGCCGGTTGCCTTCAGGTAAGCGTTAATGGCCTCATCCTCTGCGCTGATGCCAGGGGTCCAATAGTCGCCTCTCTGACCCTGATACAGCTTGATGCTGCCGTTCTCCTTGATGGGGTCGTAGGCAACGGTGCCGGTCAGCTTGTAGTAGGCGCTCTTGTCGGGGCAGTTGTTGGAATTGCCGCGGTCATACTCGTAGTGGCCGTCGCCCTTGCCGCCTTCATCATCCCAGCTGATCTTGCTGTCCAGGCCGACCGGCTGGTTGCCCTTACCGTTGACCAGGTTTCCGGCATCGTAGTTCCACTCCAGCTTCAGATTCTTGCTCACCAGCACACAGTCGGTCTGATCGACCTTACCGTCCTCGTCCGGCAGCAGATCCAGCTTGGAGCCGGAAGCGAGGTCGAGGTGGCCGATGTCGTCGCGCTGCTCTTCGGAGTGCACAGTGTTATTATCAACACGAACTTCCTGGCCGTTAGCGTCTGTATAGTAATAATAGCCGTACCACAACCAAGTCGATTTCCAATAGACCTCAATTTTGGAACCATCCGGTGCCTTGCTGAAGGATTTGAATTCATCCGTCTTTTCACCGGAGTAGTAGTTCTTCTTGGTCTCTTCGTAATCAGAACCCTTGTTGGCAACATAGGTGGAGTTCTTGGCGATCCGTTCCTGCTCCTGCAGAGCCTTGATCAGCTCATCCTTGCTCATGTTTTCGGGCGAGATGGCCTTGGTGAAATACTTGATGATATCTTCCTTTTTGGTGGTGGAATCGATCTTCGTTTTACCGATCCAGAGTTCCTCGCCGGGCAGAAGTTTGCTCTGAATCTCCTGAATCTGCTTCCACAGCTCGTCGTATGCCTTCTCAAGATCCTTATTGTCCTTGATGATGTCGGTGACACTGGAGGAGGTGTGCACATCCTTCCGGACGGTGAGGGTCTCGCTCAGGGTGCTGTAATCCACGGTGATGGTTTCGTTACCCTTCGTGAAGGTCGCGGTCTTGCCGTCGGCGTTCAGTCGGATGCTGTCAGCGGAAACACTGTATTGGCCTGCCAGTGCGGTCTGGATCTCTTCAGGGGTCAGCGGAGCACCGGCCTGTTTGGTGAAGGTGTAGGTGGTCTTTACGCCGTTTTTGTCCTCGACCGTGCAGGTGTAGCCGTCATCGGTTTTGGTCACATTGCGGTAGATGTTTCCGTCCACCGTGATGGTGCCGGCGTTTTCGTCGATCGACCAGTTCTTGCCGCCGGGGATCACCAGCTTGTCGTTAAGATCCTTGGTGTCCGTCTTTGTGGATTCAGAAAGTGTGTCGATCGTCCATTCCACGCGCTTGATGCCGGAGAAGTCCATGCTGCTGATATTGATGTTATAACCTGCAGCTTTCAACTCATCTTTGTTCTTATATTCGGGGTGCTGGTTCAGCAACTCCGCCCAGGCAATCTCTTCCTTCTCCGTATCGCTGAGGGAAGCGGACGATTCCGTGATCGTGCAGGTACGGGTGATCTTGGTGCTGGTGCCGTCGGGCGAGGTCACGGTTTCTTCTTTTTTGTAGGTCGTGGTGCCCTTCTCCGGGTCTTTGCTGGCGATCGTCCAACCATCGAAAGAGGGAAGTTCACCGCTGCCGGGCTTGACGTAGGTGCCGTTGAGGGAACCGCTTTCGGTCCACGTATTCGAGCCGGTCACATAAGCGGTGCCGGTGATGACGTTGTCCGTAACATCCTTACGGGTCTCGGTGTCCTTGCTCGGATCAGAGCTGCCCGGCTGAGGCGCAGAAACCGTTGCACCGTCATAGCGGAGGGTGACAGTATGAACATTGCCGTCTGCATCGGTATAGCTGAGATTGAGCTGGCCTTTGCCGGTGGGATCGATCGTATTCAGCTGGTTCTTGAAATCCTCGCTGTCCACATTGATGCCGGTTTTCTTGGCGGCATCCGTCAGAGCGGCCTTGATGGCTTCCAGCTTGGCAGTTTCCTCGGCACTCTTGATGCTTTCCTGACCGCCTTCGACCTGGCCGGGGGTCTTGGTGACCTCGGTGACCTCCACGGTGTAACTCAAAGTCTTGCGGACGGCTTCCATCTGGTCAAGGTTCAGCTTTTCGCCCTTGTAGTAAACGCCGTTGTCATCGCCGGTGAAGCCCTCGCCCAGACGGTCGGCCAACTGCTTGTTGGTGAGCGGCTTGGTGTCTTCCGTTTTCTTGACTTTATAGGTATATTCCTTGCCGTTTGCATCGGTTTCCGTATAGACATACTCGCCGGTATCGTTGTTATAGTACTCGTCCTTGAGCATTTCGCCCAGCTTCTCCGAAGAAATCTCGATGACATCCGTCTTGGTCTCGTCGGTGTTCTTGGCAGTGATGCTTGGCAGTTCGATCTCAGTGGTCAGGTCCTTCTCATCAACATCCACAGTGCCCTTTTCCACCTTGAGCTTCAGAGTGGTCTCAGTGGTGGTCTCGACCGTATTGCCGGTGATCTTGTAGTAGGTGACGCGGGTGACGGTGTTGCCGTTCTCGTCGGTGGAGGTCTCTTCCTTTTTCAGGATATAGGTGGTTTTGCCCTCGTCGTCGGTCTTTTTCTCCACGCCGTCCTCGGGGACATCCAGCAGCTTGGCAACGTCCTCAGCGGACATTTCCTTCGTTTCGGGCTCGCTGGTCTTTTTCAGGGTCAGGGTCTTGGAGTTGCCGTCCTTGGCGGGCTCGACCTTGTCCACGGTGTAACCGCCCAGCTTGGCATCCTTATCGGTTTTCCAGTCCGGACGCACGTCCTTGCCAAGCTCGTCGTCGAGGTCGATCTCTTCGCCCTTCTTGGTGTCGGTGATGGTGGTGGAGGAATCGGCCTTGCCGGTGCCGGTGGTGGTCGTAGTCTCGGTGCCGGTGGTCTCGGTGGGGGTGGTGATGGTGGTGTTGCCGTCCTCGTCCTTGCCCACCACGGGGTCGCCCTTCTTCACCTCGGCGTCGGGGTCCACGACGGTGGTGCTGGAAGAGCTGTCGGGGGTCTCTTCCTTGGTGGCGGTGCCGATCTTGCCGTCCTTGCCGGTGGCTTCGTCCTTCTTGCTGTTGTCGATCACGTCACCCTTCACATAGGTGCCGTCGGGGTTCTCAGTCTCGTCCGTCTCGCCGGAGCCCTCAGAGCCGTCGGCTTCACCGTCCTCACCGGATTTGCCGGGCTGTTCCGGCTTCTCAGCAGGTTTATAGTCAATGGTGATGTCATCGGTCTTGGTGCCGGGGCCGAACGCAGGGGCCTGCTCTTCGCTCTTGGCCTCTTCGTTCACCGGGGGGTAAACTCCTCCTGCTTGCCCTCTTCGCCCTCGACCTCGCCTTCTGCGGTCTCACCTTCCACAGGGGCGGGTTCGGCCTGCGGGGCAGCGTTATCCTCGGCAGGGTCGGGGCCTTCCACAGCATGGGCAGCCATGGGCTGTGCAGCAACACAGGCGGTCAGGGCTACGGACATGGCAGCGAGTTTCAGCTTTTTGTTCGTCATGATTGATGGCTCCTTTCAAATGGTGTCAAGTCTTTTACGCATTATAACTGTCCCATATAATGGACATATTTCGAGGCTTGCTATCCTGCTTCTTTTATACCATTTTCTGGTGCGGGTTGTCAAGAAAAAATATGTAGAAACGCATGATTTGTGAAAATATTCCAAAGTCTGAATTGGATATTTTGCACAAATCACAAGAATTTGTTGCAGAAAAAAGAGAAACTGTTGCGGATGTGAAATGATGCGGTTGCGGTACTGGTGCAGAGTGTGCGGATTGTTGCGGAAAACCACTTTTTGAGGGACGGAATTTCTGGCAAAGAACCGGCTGGAATTTCTCCTGCCGCCCTGCTGCAGACGAAAAAGGCCCCCGGAAACCTGCGTCTCCGGGGGCCTTGCCCTCTACCTTATATAGGGCAGTCGGCGATCACTGCTTCTGCTTCAGCCGGGCCATGTAGCTGTCGGCGGCCACGGCGGCAGCGGTGAAGCTGTTGTTCTTCCACCAGTTGATCAATGCGGCCACGGTGGTGATGCCGGCGGTGACCAGCTGCTCCACGGTGGTGCTCTCGATGGGCAGCACGGGCTTGCCCATTGCGCTCAGCACCTGATTGGTCAGGGCCAGCAGGAGCACAGCGGTGCGGGCCAGGGTAGCGGCGGAGATCTTGTTGCTCAGTTCCATAAATCAGTTCCTCTCTTTCATTCGTTCGTGGTTCTCAAGGTCGGCGATGCGGTGGTTGGCCACCTTCATCTGCTCTTCCAGAATGGGCACGCGGCGGGCGAAATTGTTGTGCTCGCGCACCTCGCGGGTCAGTTCTTCCAGTTTGGTGTCGGTCACGGCCTGACTGCGGCTGTTGGCGATCAGCACCCCGATCAGGGTCACGGCACCGGCGATCAGGGCGGACAGGATGCTTTCCATTGGATTCACCTCCTTCTTAACCTGTCCAGCGGCTTTTGGCGGGGCGGGTGTCCACATGGACCCAGCCCACAGCCCGTCCGGCCCGGGGCGGGTACCGGCCGATGCCGCCGGTGCCGGGCAGGCAGGTCTCTGCATAGGCGGCCAGCTGCTCCACCGGGATGCCCTGCACCCGGATGTCGGCAGCGCGCCCATACAGATGCTGGCTGTAGGCGGCCCCGCCCACGGATCTGTTGTGGGCGGCGGTGCGGTAGCCGCTGGTGATGACTACGGGGCGGCCGAAGTGGTCGCGGATCTTCTGCAGCAGGGCGGCAAGGCTGCTGTCCACGAACACAGGGTCCGAGCCATCTTTGCAGGCAAACTCGGCCACGGTGAAGTTTGCGCTCAGCTTCCGGGTGCCGTCCCGCGTGCGGGACCAGGCTTCAAGCATCGGCTTCCACCTCCGCCAGCAGGGCTTCCACGGTGCTGCGCAGACGGGCGGGCACCTCGTCCAGCGTCTTGATACCCTTGCGGATCAGGGCTGCATAAATTTTCGCCATCAATTTTCCTCCTTTTCTTCGTACAGCTCGCACAGGGCCACCTGAAGATCGGTGACACTGCTCTCCACGGCGGTCACCTGCGTCAGCAGGTCGGCAAGGGTGGGGTAGTGGTAGCCGGAGAGCCAGATCTCGATGGCATAGCTGTAGCTCATGTTGCTGTAAGGGCCTTGCACATGCAGCGTACCGTCTGCCTGGAAGGTCATGGTGCATACAACCTCCGCCGGCGTAGTATCAAAGACATGGCTGGTGTTGCTGCCCCGTACCAAGTCAAATTCGGTCCCGGTATAAGTGTCGCATTTTGTCTTGATGTGGACATAGTCCACCCCGCCGGGGATGGAGACATCATAGGTCTTCCACTTGGTGGGGCTTTTTGTGTGGTAGTTCCACACCAGTCGCGCCTCCGACTTTACCGCCACGGCGGCAGCGATCTTATCATTGAGGGTCTTGCCGCTGAGGGTGCCGTCCGGGGCAATGTCCAGGTAGTCGCCCACCTTCACGCCGCCCAGGGCGTCCACTGTGGCGGCAGGCAGCACGTACTCCTGGGCCAGCATCACGGTCTCGGTGCTGCCGTCGCCCTTGGTCACGGTCATTGTGTTGCCCTGCACGGTCAGCGCCTTGAGGTACACGCCGCTCCCCGCTTCCACCGCGCCCACGTCCTCCGCCGTCAGCGGGGTCTCCTTCCCGGTGCCGCCGTGTTCTGTACCCAGCACCCCGGTCATGGCCGGCAGGCTGGTGGTGTCCTGGGTGGTAAAGCTCTTTTCGCTGCCGTCGGCCATCGTCACGGTCAGGGTGCGGCCCTCCAGCCGGATGCTCTGCACCACCGCCGCACCGCTGGCCGGCATGGCTCCCACATCCTCAGCCGTCAGGTGCACCGCGCCGCCCTTGCCGTTGACGCTCACCACCTTCCCGGTCTCCGGTGCCGCCAGCTCTGCCCGGTGGGCTGCTGCCTCTGCCCTCTCCGCCGAATTTTCAGAATTTTCAGCCCCTGCCGTTGCCGTCCGGGCCGCCGTCTCTGCCAGGCCCTTGGCATTCACCGCCCGGGCTGCTGCGGTGGCCGCCGTCTCGGCGTTGGTCTTTGCGCTGGCTGCGGCCTGCTGCGCCGTGTTGGAGTACTCCAGCACCCGGGCCACAAAGGTCTCGTACTGGGTGGGACTGATCTCCACGTCTCCGTCGGTGTTCAGAGTGCTGTAGCACTCGTACTTGGTGGGCTTTGTCAGGGCCCGGTAACCGTCCGCACCCAGGGCCAGCAGCATCCACTGGCCGCCGGGGCTGGCCGTCAGGGTCTTGTCCACCGCCACGCTGTCTTCGTCGTCCAGCAGCACCGGTGCGGGCAGGGTGCCGTCCAGCCACTGCACATGCAGCGTCACGCTCAGGCCCTGCCATTCTGCCGGCAGCTCAAATTCCAGCTTTTCCACCCCGGCGCTGCTCTGGCCGCCCACCTTCAGCACCCGCACGTCCGGGGCAAACTCCGCCCCGGCAAAACTGCGCTTCAAGATCTTCACACGCATTCGCGTCTCCTCCTTTCGCCCTTCCAGTCTACCGCACTCCGCTGCACAAAAAACCTGCGGACTTTCTTATCTCAGGTCTGCGTAGGGGTCATTTACCGTGGTGGTCTGCGCCTTTTCGGCGTTCTTCAGCCAGGTGGCAAAGGTTTTCTGCTCGTACAGGGCGTTCCCGTCCCCATCGGTCAGGGCCAGCAGCATCTCCTCCAGCTTCTGCCGGTCATAGTCGCTGCCGGCCAGATACTCCGGCTTGCACACCTCCGTGATCTTGCTCTTCAGGTTCGTCACGCTCTTTCCGGCCCGCAGCAGCCGGTCAAGTTCTTCCTGCACATCCTGTGCCCGGCCGCTGTCCACGGCCGCCACCAGGTCATCGGTCACACTGCCGTTGTCACCCTTCAGGAGCTTGTCAGCCACTTCGTTGATGGCACCGCTGCTCCCCTTACCGTCCGTCCGGTCTCCAGTCACCATGTCAATGATTTTTTCTCTCCTCTGTGCGTCCTCCTTTCCTTTTCCAACGCCAAGCAAGCTGTAAAGGTCACTGATGATGTCAGCCGTCAGCTGCTGGCGCTGGCTGTCGTTGCTGTTCACCTGGGCCTGGGCCGCCTGCTGCACCCGGTCGTCGTACTTCACAAGGCGGGTCTTCAGCTGCTTGTAGGCTTCTTCTTCCTTGCCCATCTCCTGCAGCTTCTCCATAGCCGCCTGCGCCTCGTCCTTGTCGCCGCTGGCATAGGCATCATACAACCGGTCGTACTGTCCGGTTGCGCTGGCAGGCAGGCTGCTGAAGGTAAATTTCCCGCCGCTGGCCACGTTCTCCGCGTCCTGCACGTAGCCCTTGAAGGCTTCCAGGATCTTCCGCCCGTTGCCAAAGGGCACACCGGCAATTTCCAGCCCGTCCTCCATCAGGGTCCAGGCGTATTTCAGCACCTTTCCGTGGTGCGCGGCCAGCTTTTCCTCGTCCATGTCCGAGGTGTCCTTTCTCCATTCTTTGTAAAATTTGGCTGCATCCCCGGCCAGGTCATTCACCACGCTGATGTTCGTAGCGCTCACCACATCATAGTCCTTGCCGTTCAGGGCGTTGTCCACCAGGCTGTACACTTCACTGCCAAGCAAAAAATTTCCGGCCGCGCTCTCGGTAAACAGTCCGGTAAACCGGTTCAGCAGGCTCTTCAGGGTCACGTCCCCGTTTTCGTCCTGCTCCCGGTCCCACCGGTGCAGCAAAAAGTCCGCGCCGATCTTCATCAGGGCAAACACCGCCGTCTGCGCCACCTGGCTCCCCGCCGCCCGCCGCAGCTGCTTTCCGGCCCGCTGCAACTCCGCCTGGGTCTCTTCGGTCTGGCCCTGCTCATACCGTGCTTTCTGGGCGTTGTAGTCCATCACGGCGTCAGCCAGGATGCCGTAGTTCTGGAACCGCTGGGTGGTAAACATGGTAAAGGTCTTTACAAACTCGTCCGGGTTGCGTTGGATGCCTGCCCGCTGCATCACGGTATAGTTGGGCTGGGTCTGCTCGATCACCTTCTGGTACATCCGGTTCACGGCCTGCCAGTAGTCCTCGCTGCCCTCCTTGGCGGCTTCCTCGGCAAACTCCCCGGGGTGGTTCTTCACATAGGCCTTGCTGCCCTCCCACAGCGCCGCCACCGTCACCTCGTCCACGCCGTTGATCCACCCGGTCAGGGCTTTCGGCAGCTTGTCCATGGCCTTTTCTGCCGGTGTGAGGCCTTTGCCAATGCTGGCCAGTTCGCCCCGCTGGCTGCCGCGCTTGCGCCACTCCAGCAGCACGTCCCCGTGTTCCGTGATCTCCGTCTCCAGCGCCGCCCGCTGCTTGGTAGAAAAGTTTTTCACAAACGGCACCACCGACGCCATGGTGTCGCTGCCCAGCACGGCCGCCGCCGTGGGCAGACTGGCTGCCTGCGCAATGGCCACGCCCGGGTTCAAAGTCAGGATCGCCCCGGCGTAGTTGCCCCGCAGCCGGGCTGCCATCCGGCTCACGCCGTTGTCCCGCTTGCGCTGGGTGGTCTGCAGGTCGGTCAGCAGGTCGTTGATGTACTCCACCGCGCTGCGGCCCCACTGCTCCTTGATGATGCCGTTTTTCAGGTTGTACACGCCATCTTTTGTTTCCACGTTGCTGTTCAGCACCTTCTGCACGTCCCGGATGGGCAGTGCCAGGCCCGCATAGGCCGCCGTGTCCCGGATGCTGCGCTGCACCACATTGCTGCACTCTTCCAACAAAATGGGCTGCACCGCTTTCTTTACACGGTTCTTCAAAAAGCCCCGGCCCTCAATGGTGGCGTCAAGGTTCAGCCCCTCGATCTGGGTCGCCAGGGCGCTCTTGTCCACCGCAATGGGGTAGTAGTTTTTCACCCCCGCCCGGTTGTAGCCCAGCAGCTGCATGCTGGTCTCGTTGATCAGGTTTGTGGTGTACCGGTTGAACAGCTCCTGCATGTCCGCGATCCACGCCCGGTCGTAGTCGGTCAGGGCGTTTTCCACCGTCTGCAGCACCGTGTCCACCATCGGGGTGCCGTCGGCATTCTGCAAGCCGCCCAGGTGCACGGTCTGGCCCTCCTGGTAGGCCCGCTCAACGTTTCCTTTTGTGTACTGTTCCATGTTCGGCACCGTCAGGCCGCCGTTCAGCAGGTGCTGGCGGCTGTCCGCGTTCTGCAGATGCATGTACAGGCTGCACAGCATGGCGTGGTTCAGCGGCACGCTGTTGCCCTTGGTGTCGGTCAGGCCGATGTCCACCGTCTCGGCCCCCGGCCCGGCAAAGGCGTCCATCTCTTTCAGGTGGGTCTTGCCCGTCACGTCCGCAAAGAGTTTCTCGCCCTTGATGGTGATCTCGCTCTGCCGGCGCTGGCCGTCGTTCAGCATCCTTGCCAGCTTCTCCATCTGGCCGTTCTTTGCGTAGCCGCCCAGCATGCGGAACACCCGCTCACCGCCCAGCATGTCCAGCTGGTACTTGGTCAGCGTGTTCCGCAGCCCGTCAAACCGCCCGCCGGGGCGGTTGCCCTTGCTGGTTTTCACCTCGTAGGCAGCAGCGTCCGCAATGGCGCTCACTTCCTCGGCCTTGGCCAGGCTCAGGGTCTTGTTTTCGGCGCGGATCACATGCAGCGTGCTGCTGGTAATGGCTTTCAGTAGCCGCAGCTGGTCCACTGTCATGGGCAGGCTGGCGCGGTTCTCCGTGTCCCGGATGCGCGCTTTCAGCCGGTCCTGCAATGCCCTTGCCTTCTCACTGTCCGGCAGGGCTTCCGCCTGGGCCAGCTGCTCGTGCAGCTTGTCCAATCGAGCTTTTTTTGCGGCTGTCAGGTCATCGTACAGCGTCTGGATCAGCTCCGACACCTTGCTCTGCTTCCAGTCCTCGGTCATGGCGTTGGGTGCTCCCTCGCTGCCCATGCTGGCCATAACGCTGCTCTTCAGCCGGGTCAGCTGGTCCACCGCTTTGTGGTTCAGGGGCACAAGGTTTGCCAGCTTGGCCACCTCCGCCGCCTCCACGATCAGCCCCTTCTGCACATACTTGCCCTGCTGGGGCCGCAGCACCATCTGGTTCAGCTGGGCCGCGTTCGCCCGGATGCTCCGCTTCAGCTCGTCCGCTTTCCGGGCATCCCGGGCCCGCTGCACCCGGTTCTCTGCCACCTTTTTTGCGATGGCCACGTCCTCATCCCGCTGCTGGCGGGCCGTTTCAATGGCAATGGCATTCCGCTGGGCCTGCTTCTGCTGCCAAGCTTCCCGCCGGCGCTCGTTTTCGGCCTCCCACTCCATGATCTCGTTGTCCTGGATCATCAGCGAGCGCTCCGCCCGGTCGGCCCGGCGCTGCTCCTGCTTCACCTGATCGGCCAGATAGTCGTTTTCTTCCCGCAGCTCGCCCATGCGTTCCTTGTACCACAGCTTTGCTGCGTCCATGTCCTCCTGCCGCTGGGCTTTCAGCCGCTGCTCCTGCTGCTTCAGCTTCCGGCGGAACTCCTCCCGCTGGTAGGTGATGTACTCGTTCACGTCGCCCAGGTTGGTAAAGGTCTTTCCGTCGATCTTCACAGCGCTCCGGGTCTCGGTGCGCTGGTTGGCGGCCAGTCGGCGGGCAAACTCCTGCCGCTGCACTTTCTGGACACCCTGCATGCCCTTCTCCACCTCGGCGGCCCTTGCCTCGTCTCCGGCCGCCGCCTTGGCCATCTGTAGCGCCTGCTTCTGCATGCCCTCAAAAATAGCCTGGGCGTCGGTCATCTCGGGCACGTTCATAATGTCCTCGATCATCCGCCCGGCCAGCTCCACCCGGGCGTCCTCGTACTCGGCCTCGTCCGCAAAGCGGCTGCGCATCTCCGGCTTGATGCTGTCATGCAGATTCATCAGCACGTCCAGCCACTCGGTGCTCTCCATGCTCATGACACCCTCCACACCGGCCTGCTGGGCCGCCGCTTTCCACAGCGCCCGCGCACCGTCCTGGATGCCGCCCACGGCCCGGGTGTCGTTCACAATGCTCTCGTACTGCTCCGCCGGGTTTCCGTCCCGCACGCCGTCGGCCTGCCGCAGGGCCACACCGTGGCTGCGGGCCTCGGCCACCGCCGCGCTCCAGTTGCCGTACCGCTTCACCAGCTCCGCCTTGGCCTTGCCGGTCTTGTTCACGGTGTACTCCAGCCGGTGCAGCTCCGGGTATTCGTCCCACAGCTCACTGTTGCGGTAGGTCGCCCCGTCCAGCACCTCGCCCGCCAGCGTCTCGGCCAGCGCCTGGGCCTTTGTCATGTCCGCGCCGTCCGCTTTCAGGTAGTCCACCAGCACCCGGGTCTCGTTGGCCAGCTTTGCCCGGTCGGCCCGGCTGGCGTTGGCTTTCGTCCACCGCGCCGCCAGCCCGTCCAGGCTGTCCTGGCTCACCTTCACGCCTCTCGTCACCCCAAAGAACTGGCTCAGGGTGTCCAGTGCCGCCGCCGTGTTCGCAATATCCCGGCTCGCCTGCCGCTGGTCGTTCTTCTTTGCCTCCCGGCTGGCCTGCTCCGCCAACTGGAAACGGAACTTTGCAAGGCTGCTTTCCTGCGCCAGCTCTCTGGTCTTGTAGTATTCCCGGATCTCCCGCACCACCTTGTCCGCATCCACACGCCCGCTGTATTCCTTGCTGGCGGCAACCCTGCCGTCTGCTGTGGAGATGTCCAGCGTGAACTGCCCGCGCTCGCCGCCCAGCTGCTCGGCCATTTTCCGGATCTGTTCCAGCTGCTGCGCCGTGGGGGCCGTGTCCGCCGAAATGTCCACGCCCGGTGCCTCGGCCATCACACGCACATTGCCGTCCAGCAAAAACTCATTCAGAGCTTCCGTGCCGTTCTTCACTTCCGCCGGGCCGAACACCTCCAGAATTTCCCGGTGGTCGGTGTCCCGGCTACGGTCATTCTGGGCAAAGTCCAGCATCTGGCCGTCCGGCAGAATGTACCCTGCCCGCCGGAATTCTTCCGTCACGCCGAACTGCTCCTTCGCCAACATCCGCCGGTACTCCGCATTGCCGCCGTACGCTTTGGCTCTGGCATTGTAGGCGTTCTGTGCATCCTTGGCCTGGGCGTCCTTCCGCTGCTGCAGACGCTCATTGGCTGCTTTCATCTGCTCCGTCAGGGCGCTGTCCCGCTCTTCCAGCGCGGCCAGGCGGCTGTTGTACTCCTTGCGCTTTGCAAGGTAGTCCTGGTATTCTGCGCTGTCCCGGTAGGCCTTGCCCTCTGCGGAAAAAACGCCCAGCGCCTTTTTCTTTGCCTCGATCCGCTGCACTTCGGCACTGTTCAGCCATGCACTGCGTTCTTCCTTCAGGGCACTGCGCTGCTTGGTCAGCTGCTGCTGTTCGGTGCGCAGCTTTGCCAGCTCATCCTGCTCCGCCAGCTGATAGCGCACATTTTTCTGCACAGCTGCATTGTTTTCCTTGCTTTTGGCAGAGGTTTGTGCTATAGTAGTGTCAGAAGATACTTCCTGAGCATCCGCAAGGGTGCTCCGCACAGCTTTCGGGAGCTGTGTGGGAGTATCTTCTTTTTTTGTCATATTTCCCTCAGTGTCAAACGTCACATAGCTTCCATCTGTCCAGCATACCTCATGAACATAGAAATTCTTCATGCCATTCTGCCGGGTGTATTCTCTTACAATCACGCCTTCATACAGCTTTGTTCCGTCAATTTCGACGGGCGCTGCAAAGACATAAGTATCATACCCTCGTCCCTGCCAGTTTTGCTCATACCCGATTTGCTTTCCTTTTTGAATTACTTCAGGGACTGCAGCAACCGCAACCTGTTTTGCTTTGCTGTTCCCATGCTGCACCGTTGCACGTGCACCGCTCTTTGTCAACTCCACCGTTCCGAAGTTTTCACGAATCACTTTGTTTCCTATAGAATCAAAGAATTCTTCAACATTGGAAATGTTTTCGTTTCGCGTTTTTCCGAAAGACACCTCTGTTCCTTCGATTGTCGCCACCGGTTTCATTTCTTCCAATTCGTCCAGATGGCCGTTCATCTGCTCCACCAGAGAATCTTTTCCCTCGTGCAGCTGGAACCGCACCCCCTGCGCCGCACCCTCACTCTTGAGGGCTGCGGCGTTTTCTTTTGCCGCCCGCAGGTTGTCCATGGCCTTTTCCGCATGGGCAAAATAGGCGTCCTGCAGGGCCCGTTTTTCCGCCTCGGCCAAACGCTGGGCTTTCAGGGCCGCCCGGTTCTCCGGGTCAAGGGTCAGCGCTTCCTTTGCCCGGCTGATGATGCCGTTCAGCATCTCCTTCACGGCGGTCATCACCTTGTGGATGGTGCCTGCCTTGCCGGCGTTCTTCTCCGCCTGCGCCCGCTGGAATTCGGCCCACCGGGTCACGCTCTCGGCACTGTCAAAAATGCCGCGCCAGCTGTCCGCCACCAGTTCCTCAGCAGCCTGCTCATAGGTCAGGCCCTGGGCGGCATAGTCCTTCACCTTGTCCCGGATCAGCTCGTCCACGTTCTCAAAGCCCTCGCTCTTCGCCAGGTACTCCAGCGCCGTGTTCTGCACCGCCTTAGCACCCTCAGCGTCCAGAGCGTTGTACCAGTGGTAGTCCTCGTGCAGCACCGTGCCAAACACGTCTCCGTTCCGGTCGCCAAAAAAGATGCGGCCCGTCTCGGTGTCCACATAGGCTTTCACCCGCTCGCTGGGGCTTCCGTCCGGGCCCAGCAGCACGCTCTTCAAAATGGCGTCCGTGCCGGTTCCCGCCGCGTTCAGCCGGATCACCTGGGCTGCCACATCGTCCGCCGCGCGGTCGCTGCCCTTCCAGATCACCCGGCCCTCGCCTTTCGTGCTCTGGTCGGTCAGGGCACCGCCCAGGGCCCCGCGCTCCACCGCGCCGGCTTCCACTTCGCCCTGCCCCTGCAAAAAGGCCGCCCGCAGTGCCTGCTCTCCGCCGGGCTGCTGCAGTACATAGTTCGTGTTCAGGGCAAGGTTGTTCATGCTGCCCGCCAGCTCCAGCGCCTTGTCAAAGGTTTTCACCCCGTCCATCTGGCCCATGCGGTACATGCTGCTGGCCGCCGCCGTGTAGTGTTCCAGGTCAGCAACGCTGTCCGGCACCATCCGGCTGATGGTCTCCGCCGCGCCCTTGCTCACCTTCCAGTCCGTCAGGGTCCGCTGCACGGCCCGCTGCTTCTCAGTCAGGGTCTGCTGGCGCAGCCCCACCGTCCGCCGCAGGCCGTCCGGTGCTTCCCGGCTCTGCTGTGTCGTCTCCTGTGCTTCCTGCTGCGCAGCGGCCCGGCTTTCCGCCTGCGCCTGCTGGTACAGCTGTTCCGGGTCAAACAGCATAGTCCTGGGGTTTTCCGGGTCTACCGTCCGCACCGCTTCCGTGCCGTCCGCAAAGCGCACCGTCATGGTGTCGTTGCTCATGCTCACGCTGTAGCCCTGCCCGCTTTCCACGGTTTCCCCGGCCTTTTCCACGGCACCCTGGCCCGGATCGGCGGCAGGGTTCTCTGCCCGCGCCGCATTGTTCCCGACATTTGTGTCGGGAACTTCCGCCGCCTGCTGCACGGCCTGCCCGGCAGTCTGCTGCTGGGCAAGCGTGCGCAGGGCTTTCCGGGTCTCGCTGGCCGTGGCAGGCAGCTCCATGCCGTACTCCTCCGCAAAGGCCGCCCGGTTTGCTTCGTTGGCCGCGTTCGGGGTGAACAGGTTGATGGTCTTGCCCGTCAGGTTGTCCGCCTGCAGGGCGGCCGCCAGCTGCTGCACCGCCGAGTTCTCGCTGCGCACCGCTGGGGCTGCATCCTTCCGGGCAGTCGTTTCCGCAGCGTCAGTGTTGCCCGTCTGCTGCATGGCGGCGGCCTGGTCTGCCTGCTGCCGTGCAGCTTCTCCCGGCTCCATGACCCGCTCTTCCAGTGCCCGCTGCGCCGCCGCGGCATCCGCCGCCCGGCTCTCGGTGTCCACCTGCACCGGGGCAGCCGTTTCCGTCCCGGCCCGGGCATCCAGCGTCCGGCTCATGGCACCCAGCCCCGTGCCCACGGCACCGCCCAGGGCACCGGAGGCACCACCCGTCAGGCCGCTCTGCAGCGCCTGCAAAAAGGTGTCGCTCTGCAGCAGCTCGTCGGCGGCCTGCTGGTCGCCGCCCAGCGTGGCATCAATGATCTTGTCCGCATAGGTCTCCACAAAGGCCTGTACCGCATTGTCCACGCCGCCGGAGATCGTGTTGGCGGCCAACTGGCTGTTGCCCAGCCCGCTCACCAGCTTCGAGCTGCGCACAAGATCGGCCAGCTTTCCGGCCACCGTGTCCCGGGCATAGTCCACGCCCATGCTGCGGGCCATGTCCGCCACGCCCACGCTGTTGATGGCCCAGCCTGCGCCAAACTTTGCAAGGCCCACGCCCACAACCTGGCCGGCGCTGGTGCCCTTCTCCACGTCCTGGCCCATGCTCTCGGCCGCGCCCTGGGCGCTCAGCACCGGCAGCACCAGGTAGGGGCTCACGCCCGCAACAGCCAGGTTTTCCGCTGCGCTGGTGGCAACGCCCATGGCTGTTTTGGCCGCCGGGCTCATGCCCGCCTGGGCCGCTTCCGTGCGCTGCTGGCCGTAGTGGTACAGCTGGTAGCCAAGGCTCGTGTCTTTATCCAGCGCCGTTTTCTGCACCGTCCCGGCAATGCGGCTGCGCATTTCGTCGATCTCGCTCTGGCTGTAGCCCATGTCGCGCAGATCCTCGTCGGTGTACTGGGGGTTATAGTCCATGTCCACCGCCGTGATCCGGTCTTTCAGTTCCTTGCCACGGGCATCGCCTTCCAGTTCCTTGTCCAGCGCCGCCTCGTTTTTCTGGGTAGCCCGGATGTCCTTCACGCCCTGGGTGGTCATCTCGCCCGCCATGGGCACCGCCGACGCCACCGTGGCTGCAATGCCCTTCGTGGTGTCCGCCGTGCGGCGCACCGCCCGGTCAGTCACCGGCAAGGCATCATATTCCCGGATGTATGCCCGGGCCTCGTTGATCTCCTGGGCCGTGTACCCCATCTTCAAAAGGTCTCCGGGGCTGTACCGCTGCTTTGTACCGGTTACCTGCACGGCCTGCTCCGGGGCAACGCCCTTGTCCTCCTGAGTGGTGTACTCCTTCTGCCGCAGCAGGTCCACCACCTCCCGGTGCCGGGGGTCGGCATCCATCCACTGGTTCAGCTCGTCAAAGCGGTCGGTCTGCCGGTCCTTGGCAAGGGCGTTTCCCACCTTCTGCGCCGCCTTGGCGTAGCTGCCGTAGGTGCCCTGCGCAATGGCCCGCTGTTTCGGGGCGTTGTCGCTGCCAACATAGTTCCAGTCCGGTTCGTAGTCCTCCTGCCGGTCCGTGGCCACCGGGCTGCCCGTGTTGCTGGCCATATCCGCCAGCACCTGCTTGCCCAGCGTGTCCGCGCTCACCGTGCCAAGCACCTGCCGCGTGCCGCCGGTCCAGGCCGGGGTACTGGCCGTCGTCTGCAGGCGGCTGGTGCTGGCGGGGGCAGCCGTCATCTGGCTACGGATCTGCGCCACCTGGGCCACGCTCAGGCCCGTGCCGGTGTTTTTCGTGTTCGTAGCAGCCGCCGGGGTGGTCTTTGCAGTCCGGGTCGTCGTCTTCTTCTGGGCTGCGGTTTTTGCGGCGTCATTCGCTTTAATCTGCTCCCGCATCTGGCGCACCTGTTCTACACTCAGGCTCATGTTGCTCCTCCTTTACCATCCCATAGTCTGCGACACCTGACTGATGGTGCTGTCGCTGTAATTTTTCCGGATCAGATACTCGGTGATCTGGGCCATGTCATAGCCATTGTTTGCCATCTGCTGTGCTTCTCGCAGCGCCGTATTGTAATTGCCGCCTTTCGGGCTGGCCATACTCACCGACGCCCCCGCCACGCCGTCCACCGTGCCGCTGGTGCTCCACGGCGTTTTGGTGGTCGCTGCCGGCAGCTTGCTGGTCGTGGTTCCCGCCTTTCCCGCTCCGGTTCCTCCCGCCGCGCTCTGGGTGCTGGCCTTGGTGCCGGTGTCTGCCTTGATCCATCCCGCATTGGTCAGGGTCCGCTTGTAAAAGTCGTACAGGGGCTCGGTGCCCTTCATGCTGGAAAATTTGTTTGCCATCTGCTGCAGCTGGCTGGTCGTGTAGCCGCCGCTCTTGCTTCCCGAGCTGCTCCCACCGCTTCTCGTGCTTCCGGTGCCCGTGGTCTTGTACCGCTGCTGCAGTCCCAGCAGCGCCTGCTGGTATGCAAGGTTCGAGCTGTTCAGCCGCCCGGCAATGGTGCCGTAGCTGTCCGTGCTGTCCCCGCTCAGTCCTGCCATCTGCAGGTAATTCTTTGCTGCCGTGTCGTTGCCGCTGCCCGCCAGGCTTGCGCCCTGCAGCAGGGCCGCCATCTTGTCCTTCTGGGTATCGCTCATGCCCTCCCAGGCGTCCAGCATCGTGCTGTCCAGTCCGTACTTGGTCAGGGTCTGGGCTGCCAGGTCATCAAAGCCCGCCTGCTTAAAGGCCTGCGCCTGTTCCATGGCGCTGATCTGGTCGCTCAGCTGGGTGCGCTGCAGGCTGTCCGCATACTGCTGCTTCTGTAGTTCAAACTCCTTGTCCCACTGGTAATAGCCCTGGTAGGCATCGTACCCGGTCTTCACCGCGTTGCCCACGCCCTTCACAACGTTCCACACATTGTTCCAGAAGTCGCTGTTCTCCTGCCGTGCCGTGTCCACCCGGCCGCTCAGGTAGTCCTGCCAGTTCTGGGCATTGCTCACGCTGCCGTCATACTCGCTGCGTTCCAGGCTCTGCTGGCCCAGCAGGTCGTCCAGCACGCTGGTGGTGTCACTCATCTTCTGCTTCCAGTTCTGCAAAGCGTCCGCCCGCAGGCTGCTCAGGCTGTTGTCCACGCCTGCGATCTGCTCCCCTGCCGCCTGGTTCGCCGCGGTCTTGGCCCAGTCCGCACCGTACCCGCCCGCCAGGGTATTGGCCGTGCCGGCAGCGGCTGCCGCGCCGTTCTGGGCGTTGGCCACGCTGTTGGCCCGGTACTGCTGGTAGGCAGCGTTCAGGGCGTCCGTGTCCACGCCGGTGCTGCCGGTCAGGCTGGCATCCGCCAGCTGCACCAGCTTCTGGTTGATGCTGTCCGTGTAGTTGTTCTGGTAGGCCCTCGGCATAGCCTGTTCGGCCTGGGCCAGCTTCTTCTTTGCCGTGTTCAGTCTCGCAATGGTTCCCATGGTGTCCCCTCCTTACACAAAAAAGAATGGTAAGATCTGCGCCGCCAGCTGCACCGCGCTCAGAATGCCGTTCAGCCACCGGCTGGTGCGCTGGCTGCTCTCGCTGCTGGCCTTGTCGTACTCGTTCTGGCGGTACTGCAGCCCGTCCATCCAGTTGGCCATGTCCTTCTGGTAGTTCTGGTAGTCCTGCTGTTCGGCGTTCTGCAGTCCGCTCAGCTGGCTCTCCAGCCCGGTGCGCTTGGCCGTGTACTCGCTGCGGCTCTGGTCCTGCAGGCTGTTCAGCACGTTGTCCAGGTTGTTCATGGTGGCCGTGTAGGCGTTCTGGCCCGCCTGGGTGCCGTAGCTGCTGCCATAACCGCCGGTCTGGGCGGCGGCATTGGCCTGTGCGTTCTGGTTCGCTAGCTTGGCCGAGCGGGTGTACTGGCTCTTGTACTGCTGGTAGGCCGTGTCGGCGTCCGGGTCGTAGTCAAACTCTTTCATGCCGTCCAGCTGGCCCATCACGTCCTTGATCTTCGGCTGGTACTGGCTCACATAGTCCGCCGGGCGGGTCTTTTCGTAGTTCTCCAGTTCCGTCCGGGCATTGCTCAGTCTGCTCATTCCGTCTCCCCCTTACTGCTCAAAAAATTCTCGCTCATGTTCTCGCTGTCCAGGTTGGTCAGCACGTAGCCCAGCTGTTCCTGCAGCTGGTACAGGTAGTTGCGCAGCGCCCGGGCGTCCTCCGGGTCCATGCTGCTGCCAAAGCTGGGCAGGCTGATGCCGTTCAGCCCCGCTAAACTCGCCATGTTCATCCCTCACTTTCTCGGCCCGGCCCCGGTCACCCGGCCGCCGGTGGTGCCTGCCAGCGTAAAGACCATGCTCCGCAAAGCGATCTGCCCCGTGCCGCTCAGCTTCAGCCGCATGGTGTCGTGCCGGCGCGGCTCAAAGGGCAGGTTCAGCCGGGCATGGTCTCCCGTGGCGGCCGCCGTGCGCAGGGTCTCCCAGGGTCCGCCGTCGTAGCTCGCCGCCAGCGTCACCACACTGTGGGTCTGGGCGTCCAGCCGCAGGGTGATCCGGCTGATGTATTTGTCATCCGTCTCGGTCAGTCCAATGTCTCCGCTCACCGCTTCAAACTGCAGCGCCGCCTCGGCTTCCCCTTCTGTTTCCCGGTCGGGGTCTGCCGCCCACAGGGCCCGGCCGTCCCACAGGTACAGCTGCCGGCCGGTGCTGGCCATCTCGTAACCCACGGCGCTCTCCTCGTGCCACAGGCCCCGCTCCGTGTCGTACACCAGCAGCCGCCCGGCGCTGTCCCCCTGGCGGCGCAGGTACAGGTAATACCGCGCGTCCAGGCTTCCGGCCGCGCACCACGCGGCCCCCGTCAGCTTCCCGGTGTCCAGCGCGCCGGACACCTTGCTGGGCAGGCTGCCGTCCCATGCCATCACCCCGCCGGGCGAAAGGTAATACAGCGTCTCGTTCAGCACGCACAGGCTGTGGGCGGCGTTGGCTGCCACGCCCCGGCACCGCACGCTGGAAAGCTGGTAGTCGCTGGGTTTGGAGCCGTACAGCTTGTGGATGCAGTTCTCTTTGAAGAACAGCACATACCCCATGCAGCTGGCCGCGCCGGTAAAGGTGCCGTCGCTGCCCACGCTCACGGCGTAGCTGTCCGCTGCAATGCCCCGGTAGCTGTACCAGTTGGTGGGGTCGCCCAGGCGGCAGGCGTAAATGGTGTTCTCCTTCTTGCTGCAGCCCCATACCCGGTTGCCCTGCTCCGTCACAAAGTCCAGATCCGGCACCCGCCGCTCCAGCGTGATGCTCACGGCCAGGCCCTCGTTCTCGGTGCGCGCCCCGTCCAGGCTGCGCCAGCTGGTGCCCGTGGCCGTCACCGTCCAGCTGCCATAGTACCGCCTGCTGTCCTGGGCCGGGGTCAGGCTGGCCACAAGGTCGTCCCCCTCCAGCGCCTGCACCACGATCTCCCCGTTCAGGTCTGCCGCCAGCGCGTCGCACACCGCCTGCGGCATGCCGGTCAGGGTCACTGTGTCGCCCTCCTTCAGCAGGCTCCCGATCCCCGGGCAGGTCATGCGCACCGTGTTCACCAGCACCTGCACCCACTTGCCGCTCTTGGCGCTCCACTTTTCCAGCACGCTCTCATAGTCGTACAGGTTCTTCGGGTCGCCCTTCAAAAACAGCTGCCCGTCCTCCGGCTCTTCCGGTTCCGTTTCGCCCGCACCGGTCGCCTCGTATACCTTGCCCTCCGTGTCGCAGGGGCACACGGTCATCTTCCGGTCGCCCAGCTCCCACTTCGCCCCCAGCGGCTCCAGTTGGCCGGTCTCAGTGTCAAAGGCCAGCTTATCCGGCCAGATCAGCACCTTGCTGCCCATGCCGGCCAGTTCCTTGCGGTCATCGGTCAGCACATTCTCCAGCGTCACCGCCGCCGTGCGGCCCGCCTGCCCGTCCGGTGCGTATTCCAGCCCCATTCCCCGGCAGATCAGCAGCCCGTTCAGGTGGTACATGCCGTTTACTTTTTCCACATCCCGCACCTTCTTGCGCAGGGCCCGGGTCTGCAGCGCCGGAAATCCCCGGCCGGAGAAATTCAGCGCCGCCGAGAGCTCCGCCTCGCTGCAGCTGTAGCTCTCGTTGATGCCCCCAAAGGCCCGCAACAGCTGCCGGCTGCCGGTCAGCTGGTTCAGGTTCGTCCCGTCGATCATCTCTCAATACCTCCACTGCACCCCGCCCGCCGGGGGGTATTTCTGCCGCATCCAGGCTGCAAACTCCTGGCAGTAGTCACTGTACATCTGCAGCTCGTTCACCGCCCGGGCCGTCTCGCCCAGGGCCAGGTCCATCTGGGCGCACAGCCAGTGCTGGTACAGTGCGCTGAAGGCATCCGGTGCCAGCAGCTGGGTGTCATACTCCAGCCCGTCCCCGGCCATGTCCGCCCCCACCGCGTCAAAGTCACCGCAGGCCGAGCGGTTCACCACCGTCTGCCGCAGCCGCGCGTCGCACTGGCGCAGCCACATCTGCTTCATCTCGTCCCTAAAGTCGTTGTTCGGCCGCATCTGGTCGGCCAGTTCCAAAGCCTTTCCTGCCGTCATCGGCTTTCCTCCTTAGCAAAAACACCCGGCACAGCAAGTGCCTGCCGTACCGGGTGTATTCTTCTTTGATTCGTGGCTCCCCTTTCGGGGGAGCTCCGGCATCCGCGCCGCCCTTGGCGGACGGGGCCGGTGAGAGGGTTACAGCTTCTGCAGTGCCGGCACGTTCTGCGCCGCCGCCTGGGCCGCCTCGATCTTCGCGTTGGCCGCGTTGTCCATCTCTTCGCTGTGGCGCAGCACCTCGGCCACCGCCGCAGGCACCTCCACGTCCATGCCGCGCTGGATCAGGTACGCCTCGCCGTTCACGCTCACAAAACGGGCGCTGGAGTAGCGGCCGTTGTCCTTGAACAGGTGGATCACCTCGGTGTCACGCTTTTCCGCCTGCACGTCCTTGGTGTCCTGGGTGGCTGCTTCTGCAGCCTGCTGGGCGGTTTCTTTCTTCACTGCCATTTTGTGTTCATCCTCCGTTCCTCAGTTTGCCTTCGCCTTGGCGCTGTAGCGTGCGCTGCAGCTCTCAATGCGCACCATATACTGCTCGCTCAGACGCTCGGCGGTCTTCACGGCCTTCCAGCCCACAGAGGCGCGCTGGTTCAGCGGGTCGTCGCCGTAGCCCAGCTGCTTCACAATGTGCTGCAGGCCGCCGCCTTCCAGCTCGGTGGTGGCGTAGGCGTGGGCACCCAGCACCAGGGTTCCAAACACCGCAAGGCCCGAGGGGCAGCCGGTGCCGGTCCAGATCTTGGCCTCGCTGGTCTCCACAAACCGCACGTTGTTGATCTTGCCGATCTCGCCCTCAAAGATCTCCTCAGGGCTGGCGTACTTGTGGGCCTCCACCCAGTTGGGGTCCTTCTTGATGTCGTAGGCCGCATAGGGGTGGATGATGGCCACATAGCTGCCGCCAGCAGAGCCGATGGGGTCTGCGTTCTGCACCTTCAGCTGGGCCACCGCCTGGTCGATCAGGTCCACCGTCAGCTGAGCGGTGGCGTCCAGGCTTGCACGGCTGGTCACCGGGGTCTCTGCACCGCCTGTGCCGATCTTGGGGGCGTAGATCACGTTGGTGCCGCCGCACAGGATGTCCCGGACGATGGTGTCCATGGTGCGGCCGGACTGGCTGGCCAGCACGCTGGTGGCCTGCACCACGTTGTTGTCAATGGTGGTCATCTGCACCATGTCGGTCAGGGGCACCCAGCCGCCGTACTGGTGCACCTCAGCGGTCACCGTGGTCACGGTCAGGGCCTGGCCTTCCGGGGTCACGCCCTCGGTCAGGGGCGTGGTGGCCTTGGGCAGCGCGTCATACTTGCGGAACTCGATGATCTTGCCGTTGTTGGCCGGGATCGGGTAGCTGTCGCCGAACTGGTCATGCACCAGCGCCGGCAGCGCCTGGTCGATGAGGCGGCGCTCGTAAAAGGTTTTCATCTCGGCGCTCATGCCGGAGCTGCCGGTGGTGTTCTGCAGCTGCTCGTGCGCATCCGCAAACAGCTGCAGGTTCAACTTCTTCCATTTCATGGTTTGGTCCTCCTTCAAAGGTTTATGTTCTCACACCCTCGTGTGGGAAGTCGTTACAGCGTGATCTTCTCGCCCCGGCGTGCCCTGCGTTCCAGGTCCTCCAGCTGGCGGCGACTCATGCTGGCCACGTCCACATGGGTGGTCACCGCGCCGCCGGGCCGGGTGCCGTTCTCGCCGGGCCGGCCGGCCCTCTGCTGGATGCGTGCCGCCACGCCCTGCTCCACCTTCTGGGCGGTCTGGGCCGTGGCCTGCTGCATGATGTGGTCAAAGTAGGCGGCCCGGTAAGCGTCCGGCAGGCTCACGCCCCGGCGCATCAGGTCGGCCACCTGCTCGTTGGCCAGCACCTCCTGCAGCTCAAAATCCGGGTACTGGGTCTTCAGCTGGGCGGCCTGGGCCTCCCACTGTGCCTGGATCTGGCTCACCCGCTGCTGGCGGGTCGCTTCCTGCTGCATGGCCTGCAGCTGCGCGTTGCGGGTGTTGCTGCGCTTCAGGTCGCTCTCCATCTTGTCCAGCTCCCGGGCCGTTTTCACGCTCACACCCCGCTGCTGGGCCAGGTCCTCGTAATATTTCTCGTCCTTCACGCGGCCGTTCTCCACCGCCTCGATCAGGCCGTCCATGTCATCGGTGTCCACGCCGTAGGCATTGGCCAGTGCCTGGGTCAGCCGCGCCACCTGCGGATTCTGCCGGATGTTCTCCGTGGCCTTATCAATGGCCCGCTGCATCATCTCCTGGAACACGTCGCTGTATTCGCCCTGCACCATCTCGCCAAAGGCTCTCCGGCGCTCCTCCGGGGTCTTTTCGGCCTTGGGCTCCTTGGCAGGTTCCTGGTGCTTCTCCGCTTCCGCCGGGTCACTCTCACTGCCAGAGGCCCCCTCCTTGAGGGGGCTGCCGCCCGCAGGCGGCTGGGGGAGTTTCTCCCCGCCTGCCGCCTTCCCCTTCAGCGCCCCGCTGCGCCGTGCCAGCCGCTCCTGCGCCGGCCGCAAAGCCGGTGCCTGCACCGCCGGGGGTGCCGCTTCCGCCGCACCGCCCTCTGCAGCCCCTGCGCCGCCGTCTCCGCCTTCGGCAAATTTCTGCAGGTTCAGTGCCTTTTCCGGCGCATCGCAGCCGTCGCTGTCATCGTAAATGTACAACTCCACATGGTCCGGGTACTGCCCGGCCAGCTCGCTCAGCCCTTCCTCCACAAAGTCGTACCATGCAGCAACCATGATTCCGGTCATGCCGCCGCTGGGCTTTGCCTGCACCACAAAAGACTCACCGTGCTGCACGCAGCTGCTCTCCAGCTGCTTCTGCCGTGCAGCCTCCTCCACCTTGTTGGCCAGCGTCTGCAGCAGCACGCTCACTGCCGCACACACAATGTCCTGGCCTTTGGGTGCATAGTCTGCGTGGCCGCTTGCTGCTACACTATAGCCCTTGTCGGTCTGCATCATTTCCACTTTGATCACGCCGTTTTCCTCCTGTCGTTCCTGTTCCAATCGGAGAGTCGAGAAAAAAGCGTTAAGCGCAGCGGCTAGCTTTTTTCCGGTTCGACTTCTTCTTTGGGGTCTGAAAGGGGCGAGCAGCCCCTTTCTCGTGGGTCCAGCGCGTCGAAATCGCTGGCGCTTTTCTGGTTCTCTTTTGTGCGGCAAAAGAGAACGTCCTCCGTCATTCTTTGTTCGGGTTGTTCGCATCCATGGCCCGCTTGGCCGCCTGTGTCGAGAGACTGTTGTTTCCTTCGCCCACCGCAGCGCCTAGGCTGTTGGTGGTGCTGCGGGTCACATTGCTGCTGCCGCTGCCGCCACCCGTGCTGCCCGCCGCCTGCGCAGCCGCTCCTGCCGCCTCGCTCACGTTGGTGCCGTTCTGCTGGTCAATGATGGCCGCCATTTTCTGCATCTGCTGCGCCATCTGCTGGAGCTGCTGGTACAGCGTGCCGTTCTCGCTCACCCGCTGGCGCACCTTCTCAATGCCCTCAAAATCCATCATGTCCAGCGCCGCCAGGGCCGCGTCGGCGTTGGCAGGCGCAAAGAAGCCCATCTGGTAGCACTCTTTCGCCGTCTCGTTCTGAGAAAGACGGCTGAAGGTGCTCTTCTTGGCCGCGCTCACCGTGATGTCAAACACCGGCTCATGGTCGCCCAGCTGCACCCCTCCGATCTCGCCGCCCGGCACGGCCCGCAGCTGCGCCGCGCTGAAGGGGGTGTACTCGGTCTGTCCCGTCTCTCCGGTAACGCGGAACACCCGCTGCTCGTCGTAGAACTGGCGCATCAGCTCAATGATCAGGTAACACTCCTTCGCAAAGGAGCGGTACGCGCTTTTCAGCATGTCCCGGCTCAGCTTGCTGCCCGCTTCCTGCAGGGCCGCAATGGCGCTGGCCGCGGTCAGGCCGCTGGTAGTGCCGCCCTGGCTCACGTCCCGGTTGCCGCTGACCTCCTTCAGCTCGTTCACCCGGTCGTCCCGGTAGGTGATGCAGTTGCCGCTCAGCACGCTGGTCTGCAGCGGCATAAAGGTGTCGCTGTTCAGCCGCCCCACCACATGCACGATGTCCCGGCTGAAGTCCGCCAGTTCTTCCTCGCTCACCCCGGCCGAGTCGCTCACCACAAAGCGCAGTTTGCTTGCCAGTTTCACGTTCTCGTCCATGGCGTGGTTCATCTCGTCAATGGCGGTCTGGGTGTCCTTCATCACGTCGATGTACCCAAAGCCCGCCGGGCTGTCCTCTTCCATGAACAACGGGTCAAGCACAAAGGGGTATTTCCCGTGGTCGTAAAAGCCCCGCTCGGCCAGGGCCGGGTCGTTCTCGCTGGCGTACAGCACCACGCCGTTGCAGTACTTGCAGTAGTGCAGCACCGGCGCGCCCTGCGGCCGGGCCTTTTTGTAGTACCAGTCCACCACCACACTCTTGCCGGTGGTGTCGAGCTGATCGTCGTGGATGTACTCGGCCACGTCCAGGCTCTTTCCGGTGTGGCCTTCCAGCTGGGGGTATTTCGCCACCAGCTGCTCGTTGTCCTCCAGGCTCAGGCTGAACAGGTTCGGGCTCTCCTGAATGTCGCTCACGCCAGGGGCCCAGTACAGCATCAGCAGGTTCACGCTCTTCACGCTGATGTCGCCAAGGCCCCCTCGCAGCGTCGGGTCCCAGAACACACCCTTCACGCCGGTGCCGGTCTTGAGCTTGCGCCACCAGGTGTCGCTGTACACCTGCTCATAGTCGCACTGCTCCAAAACCACCGGGATGATCTTCGAGAGTGCCTTGGCCGTTTCTTCGTCGTCCGCCGCCCGGGGCAAAACGTTGGGCTCCGGGTAGTTGTCCATGGCATCGGCGTGCTTGTTGGCAATGCTGTTGAACAGCCACCCGCTGGAGGGTTTGGGCTTGCCCTCCATCATCTTGTTCTCGCAGTTCTTCCAGTGCCCCATGCGGAACCACAGCTCGTTGTCCACAATGCGCTTGTCCAGCGACGCCTTGCCCGCCTTGTATTTCTGCAGGGTCTCCCCCGCCTTTGCGATCTCCTCCGGCCCGATCACCTGCGCCCCGGCAGCATCCTCCGTGGGTTTGCCGCCTGCCGTCTGCAGGCCCGTTCCGGTCACAGGCTCCGGCGGCCGTGCTCCCAGGCCGTTCAGCATCCCGGCCCCCGCCGGGGTGGCAATTCCGCCCCGATCTTCCGGATACAACGTCTTTCTCGGGTCCGGGTACCGCTGCAGCAGCTCCTGCAAAAGTTCCTGTTCATTCATGCAGCTTTTCCTTTCCGCTCGTACTCATTCCAATCGGAAAACCGAGAAAAAAGCGTTAAGCACAGCGGCTAGCTTTTTTCCGGTTTGACTTCTTCTTTGGGATTATCAAGGGCGAGCAGCCCTTGATTCGTGGGTCCAGCGCGTCGAAATCGCCGTGACCTTGCCGCGCTAAACACGCGTCATTTGCTTCGCAAACCAGTCTGCGGCTTAAAAGCCCCACTGGGGCTTTCATGCCCTGCGGGCACCGCCGCGCTTTTCTGGTTCTCTTTTGTGCGGCAAAAGAGAACATCTCTCGTCCTTACACCCGCATCACTCTGGTGCGGCTCTTGTGGCTGTCCAGGTCCAGCGGGTCGTCCCGCAGCGCCGTCTCTTTCTGGATCTGCCGCGGGCTGAGGGGGTTTTCCATCAGCACATAGCGGCACTCGTCGTAGATGTGATCCTCCTGGTCCGAGTCAATGTCCTCCACGTTGCTCTCGTCGTACACAAGGTTCGGGATGGTCCGGATGAAGTGTTTGCAGGTGTCAAACACCTGCAGCATGGGCCGTCCCTCGGCGTCAAAGGCCAGCCGGTAGTGCATCTGCATCTTGCCGGCAAGGCGGGTGTGGTC
>OGKZ01000646.1_pt1 | contig 32606 bp, 33 predicted proteins | sample 1572571 | NCBI WGS metagenome assembly OGKZ01 (sample SAMEA2581906, study PRJEB24529) | metagenome | biome: Human gut stool | place: China | collected 2011 | reverse complement strand
GCGTTATAGACGGCTGTAAGGGCTTTTTCCTGTGCTATCAGCCGATAGTCAGCGCTACAGACGGAAGGATAGTCGGAGCTGAGGCTCTTATCAGGTGGAAGAATGATAAGTATGGGCTGGTGCCACCGGATTCATTTATCCCATGGCTCGAGGAGGATCCTTGTATTTACATATTAGGAAACTGGATTATTGAGACCGCACTTGTAGCGGCAAAGAGATTCAAAAAGTTCATACCTGGCTTCTTCATAAATGTAAATATAGCGGCCACACAGCTTGAGAATACAGCATTCCGTACAGATGTGCTAAATATGGTTGAGAGACTTGATTTTCCAAAAGAGGATCTTTGGATAGAGCTTACCGAAAGATGTAAGGATTTAGACCATGATTTCCTAAAGAGGGAGATATCCTTTTTCAAGGAACATGGCATACAGATAGCGTTAGATGATTACGGAACAGGCTCGGCATCACTGAGTCTGGCACTGGAGCTTCCGGTGGGCGAGATAAAGATAGACCGATCATTTACGAAGGACGTCATGGAGGATGAATTAAAGCAGGCAATTGTCGAGTCTATTCTTGTTTTCACAGGACGTATCAGGATGCGTTCGTGTATAGAGGGTATTGAGACTCATGAGATGGCGGAGTATCTAAAGCAGTTTGGACCTATGTACTATCAGGGCTATGCATACTCCAAGCCTGTCGAGGAGGAGGCATTTATGTCTCTCATAAAGGAACAGTCGGGCAAATAAACGGATATGCTTGCGTATCGCAACTGTAAATGTGCTGAACAGTTAAAATTTACAATAACAATTTGCGGGAGTTACAACATGGGAAAACCAGATATCATTTACGAAGACAACGATATTATCGTCTGCTATAAGCCGGCGGGAATTGCTACACAGACCAGGCGTATAGGGCAGCAGGATATGGAGAGCTTCATAAGAAATTACAGGGCGGCTAAAAATGAGCCGCCTTATGTCGGCATAGTGCACAGACTCGATCAGCCGGTAGAGGGAGTGATGGTATTTGCCAAGAATAAGAAAGCAGCGGCTTCTTTAAGCAGACAAATAAAGGAACATACAACCGAGAAATATTATCATGCGGCAAGCAGAGGGCAGGGAGTGTCAGGAGCAGATAAGGAAGAAGCTAATAAAGAAGATAATCATGATCTGGCATGGCATACTCTCACAGATTATATCTCCTTCGACAAGCTTACCAATACATCTAAAATCACAAGCGAAAAAGACAAGCTGGCAAAAAAAGCAGTGCTTCAGTACAGGATAATATCAAATGAATGCAATAAAACAGAATTTGACATAAAGCTTCTCACCGGAAGGCACCATCAGATACGTTTGCAGCTTGCAAATATTGGCTATCCACTGATAGGAGATACCAAGTATGGGAAGCCTGCCTCAAATAACTCAGGAACGGGAAGCAAATCCGGACGCACCGGTGGCGGTGTGAGGGAGCAGCTTGCACTTTGCTCCTACAAGCTTGTTTTTGACCATCCTGCGACAGGGGAGAGGATGACATTTGAATTACCATAGTGCTGTTGGGAATAAGATGAATTAAAGTGTATGGTCTTTTTTATATGAAGAAAAATACAGTTGACAATATTATTTATATTATCTATTATAAGTTCATAGGTTAGTTACTTGAGTGGTTAACCATGCAACCATACCGCAAATATGAGCGAAATTAGCTGTGTAGCAGCGATGCTAAACAGAGTGCAGATAAAGTACAAATATCGTGCGGTTTTGCGAATGTGTGTGGTGGTTCTGGATAGTTACGATAATAAAAAGTACAACAAGTAGGTAATTGCGGAACAAGTGCGCACTCCTGATTAAAAAGCGGTAAGAATTCTGCAACGTAGGATTCTTAAAGATGAAAAGTAGGTGCTTCTAAATTTAGACATGACTAAAAGATTTCCCAGATAAACTGCGAAGAAAAGATTATATGCATATTAATAATCAGGCAATCAAGGGCTTCAAACTCCGAATGTATTTGTACTGATGAATCTTATCAGCGACAATTACAGTAACAAGCTGGGTGATTCCGGCAAGAAGTAAATCAGCATGAAGCGTTTTCTCATTCTGGGTCTTACGATTCGCAATGTTGCAACTATCTTTGAAATGGTTGATTGAATTTTCAACATTTACACGGATCTTGTAAGTATTTTCCCATTCTTTCGAGCTACGTTCTATGCCAGGATAGGCACGGAGAGGAATAAAAGCATTACGAAATCCAATGTCTTCGAAGATCGTAAATCCAACAAGAAGTCCTGTTTAAAACGTGTAAATTTGGAACCATCTGGAACAGCATCAAAGTCGCAGAAATCACGAAGTTCCTGAGAGTACTCTAGGAACGCAATCAGGAGCGTATCTGTCGGGATTGAAAAAAATACGCTGGAGTAGAAGTGCCTTGAGCATCGGATAAAGCTGGTGCTTTCGAGGTATTCCGGTTGAAGCGTGGAAATGAGTAACAAAAGAAACAGGAACAATTTCATCAAGGTTAATGGCTTCATCAAGAAGTGAAAGAAACTGGTATTTGTCGTTGTCGAATTTATTTTGCCAAAGGAGCCTATACCGAATTATCTTTATCTGCTGCTAATCCAATAAAGCTTTATGAATCAACAGGGAAAGCTATTGGTTATATTGTTAATTATTATTACAACAGCACCCCTTATGGATATGTCATATTTGATCCTACCGGCTCCTCACTTATCTCAGAATATTCTTTTGGCCCAAATGCTAAAAGTCCATATGATATTATTGCATCTTCGACCCAAAGCACATATTCATTAAACAATGCACCACTTATTAAAACTGCACCGTTTACCTATGGACTTGTGGATGAATCCAATGGAACTTTAACAAACAATTACGGAGAAACTGAATCTATAAATCCAAGCACATATTCTATAAATTCAGATGGAAAAGATCCATCAAGTTGGTCTGATGTATTTTTGGAAATTCAAACAATTTATGAAAGTTACAATCTTGTTACTACCAATCATTTAGACGAATTCTTGGCTTTTAGTGAAGATTATATTGAAGATCAGACAGCACATTACGCTTGTGCTATCAGCGCATTATATGCTTGTGCTGCATATTACGGTGCACTAAACTTTGCTGATGTATCTGGAGATTATTTAGGATTATGGGAAGCTACTGGAACTTCTGTAAGCAGTACATCAAATGGAATTACATATGGAATTACAGATGTCTATAATGTTGGTCCTGGCTTTGTATCCTTCTGTGCAGATAAAGGAGTAACAGTTTCTCAAAACACGGTAGACAATCCTAATTACCGTTTTTTTACTAATTGTATAGATGGTGGTAATATGGCAGTTGTTCATTGCGGAATAATTAATGAAGATGATAACATACGTTCCGGTCATTCCATGGCTGTTCAGGGATATGCCACTATACAAAGCAAAAGCTCTGGAAATCAACTCCATACTTTAATGGTATTTGATGGTTGGAATGAATATGTACGATATTTAAATTTAGATTTTGGAAACTGGACTGATTTGCGAGGTACAACTTTTAATGGATAAAAAAAAGCGACTACTTATTCTAATATTTGTATTAATATTAAGCGGAATTGTTGTGATATTCATACATAAAAATGGTTCCATGAAAGGAGATTCTATTATGGAAGAAAATGCTATTTCCGGAGATGATAATACTCATTGGTTCCATTCAAACGGTATCATCACATCCATAGATAACTCTCAAAAAAAAATCTGTGTTGATATCAGTCAAAAAAATAATTTTTTTGATGGTACCAATATTACATTAAATTGCAACAAATCATCTCTCGACATTACATATTTAGAGGCTGGTCAAGAAATTACTTTCTATTTCTTTGAGAATAATGTACTTGACACTGAAGTTGCAATAGAGAAACTAAATATCGTTACACCATAACCTTTAGGGATTAGATAGTGTTCATCTAATCCCTTTTATTATGCTATGACATAATATTGGCACATCTCTGTGATTGAAGTGTAAATTTACACATGCTACAATAAGTATTGCTTATAGTTTTCTTTATTTTCAGCACCTATAAATGGTGCTTTTTTGTACCCGTAATTCATTCAATCACTGACAACTGGTTCTAAGTATTTTATACGTACAGCATACTTAACCATATACCAAACGTAAACTGTACATACAGCCATACGTATAACGTTTTCTATTTGTATAGAAAAGAGGCGGAGCATGTGAATGAAATTCTGAATCAGGAGAAATCAATCTATATTCAGATAAGCGAAATGATAGAAAACGACATACTGCGGGATGTGATTTTGGAGGATGAGCGCGTGCCGAGCACAAACGAGCTTGCAAAGCTGTATGCGATAAATCCGTCTACAGCGGCAAAGGGCATAAATATACTTGTGGATGTAGGAATTTTGTATAAGAAAAGAGGGATTGGAATGTTTGTGAGTGACGGAGCAAAGGAAGTAATAAGGACAAAGCGGAAAGCCCGTTTTTGTTGAAGCTGAACAATATGACGTAGCTAAAAAACAAAAACTAGAAAATTTTCGTCCACATGACGAAAAACAGTAAAATTTTTAATGTTTATCGAAAAATATTCTATAGTGATTCCCGAAATATTTTTGTATACTAGCCTTACCAACAAAACAAAGGGGGACAAAAATATATGAAGAAAAAATTTGTTGCAATCATGATGGTAGCTGCTATGGCAGCGTCAATGGCCGCTTGTGGATCAGATGGGGGTTCTTCTGATACACAGAAAGGGGGAAGCAGCACATCGACATCAGATGTTGCAAACAAGGACAAGCCACTTGTGTGGTTCAACCGTCAGCCATCAAACAGCTCAACAGGAGAGCTTGACAAAACAGCACTCAACTACAACAAGGATACCTATTATGTAGGTTTCGATGCTAATCAGGGAGCTGAACTTCAGGGAGAAATGGTAAAAGAGTATATCGAGAAGAACATCGATACGATCGACAGAAATGGGGATGGCGTTATCGGATATGTACTTGCAATCGGTGATATCGGACACAACGATTCAATTGCAAGAACAAGAGGTGTTCGTAAAGCTCTTGGAACAGGTGTAGACAAGGGCGGCGAGATTGACAGTGCACCGGCAGGAACAAACTCAGACGGAAAAGCAGCTGAGGTTCAGGACGGCAAGATTACTGTAAACGGCAAAGACTATGTAGTAAGAGAGCTTGCTTCACAGGAGATGAAGAACTCAGCAGGAGCTACATGGGATGCAGCTACAGCCGGAAACGCAATCGGAACATGGTCATCATCATTTGGCGAGTCAATCGACGTAGTTGTTTCTAACAACGATGGAATGGGAATGTCAATGTTCAATGCATGGTCAAAGGACAACAAGGTTCCTACATTCGGATACGATGCCAACAGCGATGCAGTAGCAGCTATCGCAGAGGGCTATGGCGGAACAATCAGCCAGCATGCTGACGTTCAGGCTTACCTCACACTTCGTGTACTTAGAAACGCACTCGATGGTGTAGATATTGATACAGGTATCGGCACAGAGGATGATGCAGGAAACGTATTAAGCGATGATGTATATGTTTACAAGGATGATGAGAGATCTTACTACGCATTAAACGTAGCAGTTACAGCAGATAACTACAAGGATTTCACAGATTCAACAGTTGTATGGGCACCTGTTTCAACACAGCTTGATTCAGCAAAGCACCCTACAAAGAAGGTATGGCTGAATATCTACAATGCTTCAGATAACTTCTTAAGCTCTACATATCAGCCACTCTTACAGAAGTATGATGATCTCTTAAATCTTGATGTTGAGTACATCGGTGGTGATGGACAGACAGAGTCTAATATCACAAACAGACTTGGAAATCCAAGCCAGTACGATGCATTCGCAATCAACATGGTTAAGACAGATAATGCAGCTTCTTATACAGCTCTTTTGAACCAGTAAAAGTATTTAAAGCACTTAGTTGGGGAGGGAAAAATCTCTCCCCAAAATAAAGTGTATACAGAAGACAGCAAATATAGAGTTAGGAGCAGGAAGTATGGGCGATAAGAATAATGAAAACATCTTATCGATTCGTGGCATGAGCAAGTCATTTGGACGAAACAGGGTTCTTGACCACATCAATCTTGATGTGAAAAAAGGTACTGTAATGGGTCTCATGGGGGAGAACGGAGCCGGTAAGTCGACAATGATGAAATGTCTTTTTGGTACATACCAGAAGGACGAGGGAACTATATATCTGGACGGAAAAGAGGTAAGCTTTTCAGGTCCGAAGGATGCACTGGAAAATGGTATAGCGATGGTGCATCAGGAGTTGAACCAGTGTCTTGAGAGAAATGTTGTAGACAATCTGTTTCTCGGAAGATATCCGGTCAATTCATTTGGTATGATTGATGAAGGACGCATGAAAAAAGAAGCGTCTGAATTATTCAGAAAGCTGGGAATGACAGTTAATCCCGAGCAGCCGATGAAGAATATGTCAGTATCACAGCGAATGAGAGTGTATGGTTTCATCGAAGGCATATGCTCAGAAAATAAAACTGGGGATTAATCTCCCCAGTTTTTTATAAATCTTTTGGCGAACACAAGCAAACGTTTTGCTAATGTTTCGTCATTTATCTTTTGTATAATTTCGATCAGTTGTTCTTTGTAACTCATACTTGTGTATTCCTTTCTTTTGGGTATAACTTTGTCAAGACACAACTTCCGAAACAACTGCTATTATAATAACATATTTTTCTTAAAGTATCAAATATTTTTCTTCTTATATAACATTTGTTTCATGCATTTAATTATGTTTGATTGACAAAATGTATTAATATATTAAACATCGCTATCTAAATTTCCCCTCTTTTACTCACGTCAGTTCCGAAAGAAAATGATCGTCCAAAAAGACCTATTGGATTTTTGCCTCCAACCGTTGAATAGATTCCTGTAATGATTGAATCATATTTGTCTGAACTCCAATCATGTCGATTAATGCGTATATAAGCGATGCCGGCGGAAGACCCGTTTTATTTGATGGGTCTTCCATTTTTGCAATAATTTTCTTTCGCTCTTCTTCGGAATATAATAAATCTTTGTTCATATGTCTTACCTCCGTAAATCGTTGTAAATATCAGCTACGATAATATAAATATAACGCAAAATCTTTTGACTTTCAATTTCATCTATCATTTTTATAATCTCTTTCTTATAATCCATAAATAACCCTCCCTGTCACAACTACCACCTACATTACAGCATATGCCCGGCCGTGAGAAATAGAACCGAACATTAGTTCGTTTTTTGCTATTATACCACCTATGTTCCCCCTTGGCAACTGCCAAATATACACATGGGCTTTCGTGTTCTCAAATACAAATTTTACGATTTCAAATATTGTTATGCTTTTATAAATGAAATATGTAGCATTGTAAACTTTTTGATCTCCATATGGGTTCTGGTGATTCTGCATACATTGAATATGGTGTACCGTGCTACTAATCTGTACATCTTTCTGACTATCCGGCACAACCTTGAACGGAATATGCAGTACGCAGAATATCTGGCAGAACGCCAATACAAGTGCTATAAATATCTTTCTTTTTCTACTCATAAAACCAATTCTTCCCTTTAGATAATGCACATAATAATAGCATATTTCACCGTGTAATGCGGATTTTGGTATAAATGGCAGGAAAAATGTAAAAAATATCATTTTCTACTATGATTTTCTCGTAAGAAGCGGTATAATATGTAAAAATTATACAAGGAGGAAACGAGTATGAAGAAATTTAAAGCATTGTTATTAGCACTGGTTTTATCATTAATCTCTGTAATCCCAGTATCTGCCGCAACTCTTTCACCAATTCAAATTGGAGTTACTGATGACGGGGATTACGTAGTCGGAAAAACTATGCAAACATATAGCTACCAGACAGTTGACAAGGATATGTATGTTGGCAGGAATGCTGAATATACATTTTATGGAAAACTGACAATTAAAGGAAATCTGTATGTTCTGGGGACGTTCAAGAATCATGGAACTGTAAATGTACATGGAGATATCATTTGTTTAAATTACTACGAAGGAAATGTGCTTGTCAAAAGGGCTTCAAACTCTTTAAGTGACGGAACCATTCAGGTTTTTGATCACGGAAGATTTTACAACTACGGAGATGCAACCTCTAAATCCGTTGTTACCGATGCAAAATACGCATGGATTGACCCGCCGCTCATATATCTTAAATGCGAACACAAAAATCGCACAAAAGCAACTTGCACTAGCTCTTCAAAATGCTTGGACTGTGGCGAAACATTGAGTCCTGCATTAGGGCACAAATGGTCTGACTGGAAGCTTATTCAAAAGGCAACTGTATTCGAACCGTCTGTAAAGCAAACAAAATGTTCCCGCTGTGGATCGAGAATAAAAGCTGAGGGAAATGATGTTTTAACTCCTACTGGAACAGCAAATTACAAAAATGTTACTCTAAAAAAAGGTAAGGCAACATCTTCAGTAAAAATCGTTGGAATGGCAAATGGAGATTATTTAGCTGATGTCGCAGTCAAAAATAAAAAGCTTATAAAAATCACAAATGTCAAGCCGAACGGAACATTTAAGATTTCCGCCTTAAAAATCACCGGAAAAACCACAATTCAAGTTAAATTAGCAAGTGGAAAAACTATAAATATAAATGTTAAAGTGCAAAATTCATCTGTTTCTACGACGAATTTAACCGTTAAGAAAGATAAAATCAGTATTTCGAAAGGAAAGGCTTATAAAATCAAAGTATCTAAAACTCCATTTACTTCGCAAAGTAATATATCATTTTCTACCTCTAATAAGAAAGTTGCTATCGTAAGTAAAAATGGAACTGTCACAGGTCTAAAGAAAGGTACTGCTTATATTACGATAAAATCAGGAAATGTAAAAAAGAAAGTAAAGGTTTCTGTAAAATAATTATTCAAAGTCAGGAAAAGGAAGGAGACGTTAATCTCCTTCCTTTTCTTTTTGCCCGTAGGCGGTTTCTATACACACATCCTCCCGATTCCGGGATTCCAGAAACCCTGTATTCATCAATTTGTCGATTTTTTTAGTTTTTATTCATTCCTCAACACTTTACACTATAAAAGTGCCGTGCTAAAATATATTTGTGATGTTGTATAGAATACTATCACAACTCACAGGAAAATTGTGTGTATTGTCAAAAGCATGGGGATTTTTGACAAAATTGAGAATCTGAAAGGAGGAATTGCGTATGAGGATAGCTATTTGTGATGATGACGAACTGGATATTGAGATTTTCAAGGAAAGAGTCGCAGGCTTTCTGAAGCGCAAAGGCGACTGGCGGTACGAAATCAAAGACTACCGCAGAGGTAACCCGTTGATTGACGATGTTAAGGACGGTATGTGGTTTGACATAATTGTCCTTGACATGATCTTAGAAAAGGAAAATGGTCTGGAAATTGCGCACCGGCTCCGGGATGCAGGATATAAGGGGAATATCATTTTCTGGACATCAGACAAGGAGCATTTCCGAGAAGCATTCGATGTTGGTGCGGTGCAATATGCCATCAAAGGCAAGGAATATGGCAGGATGTACAGCGCAATCAACGAGATTCTGTCACATATGAGGGATGAGGTTCTGACATTCAAAACGCACGGAGAATTGCATCGGTTGGAATACAGACAGATTGAATATGTTGAGAGTAAAGGCCGTTCATGCCATATATACACGACCGATAACCAGTGCTTTGTAACACTTGGAAAGCTTGATGACATCGAAGAAGAATTGTGTGATAAAAGATTTTTGCGCTGCCATCAGAGTTATTTGGTCAACATGGATCACATTCAGTCCGTGAACGAGAACTTCATTATGGAATCTGGCGATATTGTCCAGATACGTCGCCGGAACCACAACGAAATCAAGGATAAATACGAAAATTACATAGATTGATATTACAAAGACCGCCAGCGATGTGAGACTGGCGGTCTTTTCGGGGAATTGAAAACTTTTAAGAAAGAAGGATTTATTGAACATGTTTATTATATCATTCTATTCGTTATATATCAAGTACCACTTTGAATTTAGATCGCAATCAAGTCTTTCCAAGTCGCGGGTCCGCATACGCCGTCTACGGCAAGAACCTCTTTTCTGGATTCCTGGTAGGCTTTGAGAGCATAGATGGTGTTAGCATCTGCTTTCCGGGTGAGTTTCAGGGCTTTGCCGGTTTTTCCCTTAAATCCTCTGGCTCTTAAGATCTCCTGGAGTAATAATACGGATGTGTTTTTGTCCCCTGATTTTACGGTTTCTGGTGTGAACATATAACTACCTCCTGTTGTGCTTTCTGTGGAAGATGTAACGAGTGAATAGTCTGGTGTGCAGAACTTAGTCCCCGGAAGCTTGCTGTTATAGTAGCTCTTTGCGCAGACACCACCGCCATTTGCTATGATCCCGGATGCTCCGGAGGTATTTCCTTCGATGGTATAAAATTTGTCTCCGATCACGGCAGTAACAAGTCCTGTATGAGTAAATGTACCGTTATGATAAAAGATAACAATGTCTCCAATTTTTGGGTACGAATTAAGTGTAAATAATTCACTCATGGTCGGACAGTATACATAAGGCCAGTGCTTTAAAAGTTTTTTAGCCTTGTCCAAACCGAATGCTTTCATGAAACACCAGCTCACGAATGCTGCACACCAGGGCTGTCCCTGATAGGATGGTTTTATATCCCGCCAGTACTTCGTATAATTGTTTGAACCTGCATTTGCAGTCTTATCATCAAGCTGACTGTTTGATTTCTTTTCAAGATAACCAATTTCATTTTTCGCAATAAGAATCAGCTTTTCAATATTTTTGTCCACTGTTGAAACCTCCTTATAGTCTTTATAGAATACGCTTCGGTCTACAGTTCCATTGATTCCAGGAATCTTGGCCTTGGAGCTGTACTGCCAGCCGACACCGAAGTCTGGACGGAGACGTTCCTGGAGCCATCCGTCATCGTTAGCCGGATAACGTGCGATCCAGAAATCATACTTCTTCAGATAGCTACAGATCACGTTCATGTACCAGTCTACGTTGCAGTAGATGCCGAACTTATAACCCGCTGCTGTGATGATTTTTTCAAAGGCTTCTGCCATCTTATGTATGTTCTCTGCTCCTAGACTTCTCTGGTTGTTGTATTCCAGATCCAGCCATACGGGATACTGCAACTTTCTTCCGTTCAGGACAGAAACTACTTTCCTGGCTTCGCTCTGGATCTCCGCGATAGTCATAGCATAGGAATATTTGTACACTCCAACAGGAATCTTGTGTTTATTGCATCCGGTCAGGTTTGCTTCAAAATATTTATCTACTATGTTTCCTGCTTCTGTAATCCGGAGAATAGCGAAGCCCATACCATAATCAGCTACCTTTTCCCAGTCGATCTTGCCCTGCAAAGCAGAGACGTCAATTCCTTTAATCTCCAATTCTGTCAACTCCTTTCATGAAACATACTTGTGGGAATTGCAAAAATCTACGCTATTGCAATCCATGAAACAGATGGTCTGAAAACTGCACTAGATGTAGAACTGTTTGCAATTTTTATGGGAACTCAATCGTAAATTTTCTTTTTTTATCAGATGTTCTTAGAATGTACTTCTTCATAAGTTTTGCATTACTATTTTATTGAGCTAAAAAATATGCCCAATCACTCCAAGCGCCATTTCTTCTACGTCTTATTGCTATCTTGTCACTGCCGAATGAAAAAGCCAATTGTGCGGTATATATTCTATTGCCAGGGTTATGTTGTATAACACAACACCCGTTGCCATAATCAAAATTAGGAAGCCCTTTAGGATTTACCCCTGTATTTAAAATAAATGCAGATGGTGGATTATCTAAGTCAGATACGTTTTCTTTATAGATTGAAAATCTATTACTATTTAATTCATTAATAGCTCCAATCATAGTCTTGTTCGTGGTCTCTAAATCCGACAGTGTTGCTTCTTTCAGCTTCTTCGCCACCCACTTCCAAAAGCCACTGAAAAGTGTCTGCTTGTTCTCCTTTCCTGCCGCGTCGTAAAGCATCAATGTGTCATTATCCTCCGGTGTGTCTTTTTTTGTGTAATCTGTCCAAAGTCCCATAATCATATCTCCTTTTCTAATTTTTCTATCCTCTCAGTGAGGTTGTTAATAGTTTCCTGCTGATTCTGTATCAGTTTCATCATTGCCGGTATCATGGTTCTGTAATTCCAGTCCTCTACCTGCCCGTCTTCGTTGAGCATTGCGCCCTCCGGGAATGCATCGTATACATCTTCTGCGTAGAATCCCGGAAGTGGTTTTCCCTCGAATCGATCACCCGGCATCAGATATCCGCCCTTGTACTTGAACCACACAACCGGAACATCCAAAAGTTTTTCGGCTTCTTCAATACTCATGTCCCGAACGTGGTTTTTGTACCTTTTTGAGGATGACGAAACCTTTGATACGATATTACTTGCAATGCAGAGATTGTTATAATTCGCGGATGTGCTGCCGATGCCAATTAGCTTAAATTCGCCCGAACCATCTGTGAATTCTCCCACACCTCTTCGCGTATGAACCTGCATACCGTATTTGACCTGTAACGATTTCAAATCAGACGCCTGATTAAGCACAACATTACCAATTTGGATATGCCCATCTGACCGAATTTTGATTCCACCGTCAGCTGATTCGATGCAATCATCTTTAATCGTCCATCCGGCAAGACTTCCGGATTTGGAGCTGAGTTTCCCTGAGAATGTTCCCGATGCTCCGGTGATGTCTCCTTTGAACGTTCCTGACGCGGCTTCGAGTTTCCCTGAGAATGTTCCCGTGGTGAAATTAACACCTGTATTGTCAATGTGTCCAACTTCATTTCCATCGGCATCAAATATGCTGAGTTTTCCGTTCCCATTGTTTTTGCCACCGAGCATCAGTGTTCCACCTAATGCCGCATCGAAGCTGATGTACAAATGTCCATTATCGTAATACAACCCTTTCCATGCGCCATCGGCTGAAAGAATTTTTACAATCTGTTCCTGCGTCAATTCAGAAACGTCGGTTAGTACCGAAATGCTTTGCGTATCTAAAACTTCTGTATAGCCGCCGCTTCTGTACAATACTAAATTTGTCTGTTGAGTAAAACACCTTTGCAACTGATTTTGCTTCTGCGGCGCTTCCTATATTGGTCCAACTGTTGCCGTCTAATGAATATTGAATCCTCCACCTTCCTGCATATGCTATTTTCTCTCCGTTTCCGTCTCGATAATATGCATAAGCTGTCACAGAAGACGGTGTTACACTTAAATCATCAGGATTTCTTTTTAAAGTGCTGCAAGAAAGTTCGATAAAATATGTGCGTCCCGGATTTCCCTGCTCTCCTTTTATTTTTGTCCAGCTGTAATCAGCCGGGTTCGCGCTGTCTTCTTCTGTGTAATCCGTGTATTGACCAATGTACTGTTTATCTACGCTATTGTCTACAGAGAAATCTGTCTTTCCATCAGCGGAATTGGCATAGGCTATATGGAGGTATGGCGTCTTTCCATCTTTGCCCGGAGTTCCGGGTACCCCTTGTGCTCCATTTGCACCTTTGATGAGTGACCACGCATAGTCCTCGGGGTTTGTGCTGTCTTCTTCTGCGAAGTCTACATACATTCCGATGTACTCACGGTTTGGATCATCTACAGAGAAATCGGTCTTTCCATCAGCACTATTCGCATACGCAAGATGTGTATACTGAGTTTTTCCATCGACTCCATCTTTTCCCGGAATGCCCTGTGCACCATCTTTTCCGTCATATCCATCAACACCCCTGAATCTTGACCAGATATAATCTGACGGGTCTTCACTTTCTGTCGGTGTATCCTTATTCGTAGCAATACCGATGTAAGTTGCCTGTGTTGCCGTGAATATCTTGTTTCCGTTCGAATCAAGAACAAATGCCCCTGCGCTGTCCAGAAGTGGCACATAATCAGGCGAATCTGACAGGTCAAGTCCGTCCGCTCTGGTTGCGTATTTCATCCATGTGTATGAGGATTTGCCATCTTTTCCGTCCATGCCCTTAATCAATGACCATGTGTATTTCGTTGGGTCAGTGCTGTCATTCACTTCAAAGTCCGTGTATTGACCGATGTATGTTTTGCCTGACGCGTCCGAAATTGAAAAGTCCGTTTTACCATCAGCGGAATTAGCGTAAGCAATATGCAGGTAACTTGTCTTTCCATCAATTCCTACACCCGGGATGCCTTGTTCTCCTTGTTTTCCCTGAATTCCTTCAAATCTTGACCATGTATATTTCGATGGGTCGGCAGAATCTTGTTCCTCAAAGTCAACATATGTTCCGATATACGTGTTTGGTGTTTCGGTCATCTGACTGGCAGATGTCGGAGTTTCTACGGCACTGTACTTGATGTGGAAGTAAGATGTCTTTCCGTTCGTACCGTCCTTGCCCGGTACACCCTGTTCACCCTTTTCGCCCTGTATTCCTTGCAGGCCACGCTCGCCAGGATCTCCTTTTTCTCCTTGCAGACCTTGAATTCCTCTTTCGCCTTGCTCGCCCTGCGGGCCTTGAACGCCCTGGTCGCCCTTGAATTTCGCCCATGTATAAGCAGATGGATTAGTGCTAGGAACTCCGTTAAAATCACTGTATGTGCCGATATATACTGTATTATTGTCTGGCACAGTAGTCATCTGACTAGCAGTAGGATTCTGTACTGGCGCATATCTGATATGCAGGTAAGTAGTTTTTCCGTCTTTTCCAACGCCTTGTATGCCTTGCTTACCTTGTTTCTGTTTAGAAATTGTGAATCTTTTTGTTATTGCCAGATTGACCAGGTACGTTGCCTTGATGTCTACCCAGCCATTATCGGAAGTCAGTCCTGTAACATTGTAAACATGTGTCGCATCATTCCAAGAGCCAGTTACGCTTGCAGATTTTGTAATTGTAAAACTACAATCATCCGTGATGTCCTGTGTTCCATACATGACGGTTGCCGCTGTTGCGACTGTAGGAAATGTCGTAATGTTGCCATCTGCATCGGATGCGATTGTCTGCATGTCGTTGGAAAGCTGTAAGGTCATGTTTTTGGCTAATGATGCTGCTTCAAGGGCTTTATTTGCAGTAGTATCATCAGTGTATTTATTTAATTTCCGCCAGTCTGATGATACATATACACTGCCCTGTGATCTCGAAACCACACAAGTCAGAATATCTCCACCTTCTTGTGACCATAAATCGCCAATGTCGTATGGAGGAGATGGTTGAACCACAAATGTTCTTCGTTTTCCATCCGCTGTATCCTTTGCTTTTTCTGCTGTTGCAAGTGCCTTAGAAATATCATTGTCTTGGATTAACTGCCACTTCCACGTAGCACCGTCTTGCATAAAGCGATACGCATACCCTGTCGTTTTCCAGTAGAATAAATCACCCTCATGTTTTTTTCGTTCTTCTGTTGTAGTCCATTGAGATGCCGGTATATTCTGTAAAGACGGCTCATAATCATAGAAAAACGATTCTATTTGTCCGTCTATTTGGGATTGTAAACCAGACAGCGACTCTGCTATTGTGTTTGCGTAATCAGCTAATTTACCGTCAGAATAATCTTTGCTTTCCTGCAAATTATCGGACAGTGCCTTACTTGCTGTTTTTCCTCCAATAACTACGGAATCTCCGCTGATGATAACTTTTTTGGTATCCATATCTACTTGGAAAAGAATATTTCCATTGGCATCTTTTACTGTAATCGCTCCGGCATTAATCCAATCAGCATTCACTCCGACCGCATTCAAGATTCTTACAATAGTATCGCCGTCAACAGTCATACCACCATTCCATGTCTGTCCACCATCTGTAGAAACTCCCCATGCCTCAGAAGTCATTTTCCAGATAGCTTTGGATTCTGCCAGAGTTGGTTTGTCGTGCAAATAGAAAATGTCGCTACCATCTGCCTGTTTCTGGACTGTGGTATAAACTCCTGTGGCTGAATCAATTCTTTTTCCAAATTCTTCAAGAGCTTTTTCTCTGGCTGTCTTTTCAGCTTTTACCATTTTTCGGGCAGTCACATATACCTGCGTGATTTGACTGTAACGAGTGCTGCTATTTTTAGCAGTACTTTTAGCATTGCAAGCAATATTCTGTCCAGCTCCCGGCTGCAAGGTTGTAGTCGTAAGGTAAGTACTGTACAAATATCCATTACGATCTTCAATCGTAATTGCATCACCGGCTTCCAATGCAACATCTGTTGGACATTCCGATTCAAATGGTCGAAATGACATCCCGACACATTTTTCGGCGATCATTGAAGCAACTGTTTGTCCGTCACCTTTACGAATCAATTTATTGTCAGAAATGGCCAGTACATATCCCTGTGTACCGGCCATATAACTTTCTGGTTCTTCATCGGAAGAATCGCTATATTCAGTTACTTGAATACCTGTAATTACAACATCTGTGTGTTGTGGCGTAAAACTATAAGTCGTATCAATTTCCTGCGCATCTGCTTTTTCTGTATCGTACCACTTTACGCAAAGTCTGCCATATTCATCACATCGTAACCACTGACAGCCAATTTGAGCAACCCACTGTAATACTTGTCGGAACGTCAGTGCATCATCTGATGGTCTGGTCTGTACGATATAATCATCGTGATCAAAATGATACGTTTGTAATGCAACGCCACATAATTCGCACGCATCACGAATGATCTGCCCTCTGGTCGCCGGATACTTCAATTTGCTGTCGGAATAATTGCGGTCAAACTTCCGCATATTGTCTTCGCACGTAAGGTCTATGGTCACCGTTTCGTCTTCCGGCTGTTCAACTACTGTTGTTGTACAAATACGTGTTTTTTCAATAACCGTATTTTTATGAACTATGATTGTATTGCCGGTTGAATCCAGTATTTGTTCTCCGGCTGAATCTAATAGTTCACTTGTGTCCTCATCTTCGATCTGTAATCCAACGTAACATATGACTTCTGCTCCCTCAAAATCGTAATCGAAATACTGACCTTCAAAGTTATTAATACTCAGCGTTAAAACATTAATAATCGCAGATCCAATATCAAAACTGCTATCTCCGGATACAGAATCCTCAAACGTCATTCCATTTTGCCACAAGTCGGCATTCGTCAAGTTTAATACAGTCCCATCAGTAAGAGTGATATCGGCATACTTGAGATAATGCACATCCATTCCATTTTTAACTTTTTCTTTCCACCTAGATGATAAATTTCTCATGCCTTACCTCTCGATCACATCAAAACTGATAGATTCCGTCCTCTGATTTCCAGCCCACCACCATTTGACTGGTGCACTTCTATCGCCAACGTAAAACGTTCTTGTTTCATATGTTCCTGACATCATGTCCGGGTATGTTATCTGTATGTATTCGGGATTAAATGCTTGTAATATTTTCGCAGTAGTCGCCCAGTCCTTGCCGTTCCACCGTAAAGATAACTTTCTTTTTTGAGCCACCCTGTTTTTATGCATAATCGAATCGTCAGACCTGCCTGATTTTGACGCTGATATATCATTTAACCCCCATGTATAAGCAGATGGACAAGGCATTGAAACATTGTCTACTTTTAAAAATATCTCTGCCATGCTAAATACCTCATAAAAATAAAAAAGCGCCCTATAGAGGACGTTACATGCATAAAAATAGCGCCTATTGTTCTTACTCTGATAGACGCTTTATGATTTTTCATTTTATCACATACATGAAGTATGTTTCAGTATGAATAGTAAAGCAATTTGAAAGACTACGGAAAATTAATTCGGCAACATGTTTTATGTTCTATAATGCCCTTGTGCGTTCGAAATTTATGCCTAAAATCAATTTTTATCCTTTTAGCAAGGATTTTATCGAATCAAACTTAAAATCGTTTTAAAAGTCAAATACGAGATCAAGTGATTTAGCAGGGGCGAATAAGCTCTTATTTTTATGTATATCTCATCTTTTAAATTAAATTTGTAGATGTTTATATTGCAAACATCTACAAATTATGTTATACTAAATATATGAAAAACAATAAGTATAAACGCACTAAAACAACTGTATCATTGATTAATTATCATTTTGTATTTTGTCCTCGCTATCGTAGAAAAATTTTTAATATAGATGGCGTTGAACAACGTTTTAAAGAACTTGTAGTATCTGAATGTGGTAAATGTGGTATTGAAATACTTAAATTAGAATGCTGTGTTGACTATGTATATATATATGTTAATGTGCTCCCTACAATGAGTATTTCTCAAATAATACAGCAAGTCAAAGGTGCCACTTCTCTAAAATTACGAGAGGAATTCCCACAGTTAAAAGCAATGCCTAGTCTTTGGACTAGAAACTACTTTATTAGCACTGCAACTAGTGTGAGTTCTGAAACTATTGATTGGTATGTAAGTACCCAAAAAAACAGGCCATAGGAATGTTATATGCAAAAAGGTGTTAAATTTAGACTTTATCCTAGTAAAAAACAGCAAAACTTAATAAATCAAACCCTTGGTTGCTGCAGGTTAATATTCAACAAAGGTCTCGCTATGCGCAATGAGGCATATTTTAATGGCGAGAAAATTGGATATTCTCAAACATCAGCTATGCTTACAAGTCTAAAAAAGCAGGAAGATTATGCTTTTTTAAAGTTGGTAGATTCTATTGCTTTACAGCAGGCTTTAAGAGATTTAGATCGCGGCTTTGTAAACATGTACAGCAAAAGAGCAAATCGCCCGCAGTACAAAAGTAAGCACAATAACCATCAATCATACAGGACACTTAACCAAGGCAATAATATTCGTATTGTAGGAAAATATATCAAGCTTCCAAAATTAGGGTATGTGAAAATTCGTCAGTCTATGGAAATAGGGCGTATTAATAATGTCACTATCGAAAGAACGCCTACTGGAAAATATTTTGCCGTATTAAATATCGAATTTACACCAGAACCTCGTCCCAACAAAGGTGGTTTAATTGGAATTGATGTTGGTATTAAAGAGTTCTACTCTGATAGCAACGGCAATGTTGTTAGTAATCCTAAATATCTCGAAAAGTCTATGTGCAAACTTGCCAGAGAGCAGCGTAAGCTCTGCCGCAAACAAAAAGGTTCTAATAATCGCAATAAGCAACGTATTAAAGTGGCTTTAGTTCATGAAAAAGTAGTAAACCAGAGAAACGATTTCTTGCAGAAACAATCAACTATACTGGTGAGTGAAAACCAAATCATCTGTATAGAGAACTTAAATGTCAAAGGAATGATTCGTAATCACAAACTTGCAAAATTTATTGCAAGTGCATCGTGGTCTAATTTTTTTGCGATGCTTAAATATAAAGCTGCTTGGTATGGCAATAAGGTGGTCAAAGTGCCTACTATGTATCCGAGTAGTCAAACTTGCAACTGTTGTGGATACAAAAACCCTTTGGCAAAGAACCTGTCGATTCGTAACTGGGAATGCCCTAAATGCCATTCTAAACACAACAGAGATTTAAATGCCAGCATCAATATCTTAAATAAAGGTCTTTTGTTAGCGTAAACATTAAGTACCGTAGGGCATACGGGAATCAACGCTTGTGGACATTGTGTAAGACATTTCTGACACTTTACAGTGTTCAAAATGCAGTAATGGTTGAAGCAAGAATCTCATGGTTTTAACTATGCAGAGTGCCAATCGACGATTAATATATATCTTGTATATATATTAATTAATATTCTTATTCTTATTCTTACTCTTATTCTTATTCTATTGCGTTACAGCGCGTTACACGTAACGTTATTGTAACGTTACATTAAGATATTATGTAAACAAAAATGCCTTGTTGACAGAATATTTGTTTCTAAAAAATTTTATTTTTCAAAATAAACTAATTATTTCGAAATCAATGAAAATTACAGTTTACAAATTATTCATAAATTAGTTTCGGTGTATTTACATTTTAGTACGGCTCGTTCTGGATTTTCAGCGTTATTTTGCCAAATAAGGGCTTATTCCATTTTTTTGAAAAATCATTCTCTTATTTGCTTTTTTTGTTTTAAATAAGAATAAAATAGTACAAATTGTACTGTTTTTTAAAAACTTTAATCATAAAAAAGCGCGCCCCGATCAGTGCCGAAATTCATTCAATCCGATACTTTTTCGGGGCGCCATTATATCATTTACAACAATTGTTATATCAATATGCCGGTGATGGATTCATACGATATTCTGTATTGCTTTGTGCTTTTGTGACAATTCGTGCCAGCTCACGTTCATTGACCTTGATGCTGTTCATGATGTATTCTGGCGAAGATCCACCAAATCCACCGTTGTTCATCATCGCAGTAACCACGCCGCGTTCAACAGCTGCTGCAAGTTCTTCCTTTGAAAGACCTGCACTACCGTCATAGCTAGACATGATATTATCAGCAATACTTTTCATTACCTTACGGTTTGTCAGTGGGAGAACAGCTTCCTGTCCTGCTTCGCCAACGCCGATTACAGACGCCTTTGTAAATACTCCACCTGTTGCGTACCAATTAGGACTGTAAACAGGAGTTTGACTGGTTTTACCGTTTCCAAGATTATGTGTTTTCCATTCTGATATACGATATGATAATGTTGGCATAGAAACATTTTTCATGCCGCTATAAAGACTTTGTGCTGCATTGTATCCAATATCATACATATTACTGAAAGAATTTCGGATTGTATCAACAAAGCTATCCAGTGCACTGCCTATATCACTATTCATCGTACCGGAAATATAATTGGATATGTCTCTTCCAATATTTTCCCATTTTACATAAGCGATGTTATATTGGCTTTCGAAATGGCTTCTGACAGATTTGTCCATATTACCAAGTTCTGTGCTGACCGCTACTTTCATCTCTCTGGCCTTTATGGTTGCTTCTCGTGAAGAATTTCCCCAATTCATAGACGTTGTGGTAGCGACATTTCCCATATAAGTATCAGCTTGCTTTTGAATTTCTGCAAAGTCGTCAGTTGCATTTTTTGTCATTTCGCTTGTAGCTGTTTTGGTATCTTTTGATGCTTTTGCAACGGATGACGAAATAGTTTCCTGAGCCCCGACTATATTCTGCTCAACAGCCGTTTTGGTTACAACAGTTGCATTTGGAAAATCTTCTCGTAATTTCTTATCAAGTTCATCAAGTGGAACACCTGCGTTTTTGAGAGAAGTGTAAACCGTGTCTAATGCATCTTTTGTGTTGCTATAAGGTACTTCGCTTATTGCATTCCAGGCCGTCGTATAATCACCTCCGAATTCTTTAGAAGAAAGGCTCAATGCGCGCAGAGTATCTTTTAAATCGCTGACACTTATTTTTGATGTATCAAATTTACTTGCAGCTTCAGATACACCTTCTCCAAGAGCAGAAATTTGATTGGTCATACCTTCAACAAATTCAGCCGAAACACCCGCCTGTGCGCCATACTGCTCAAGAGCGGTTTTTGCCTGATCCGCTGAAACACCATATTCTTTTAGCTTTTCAACCATATCAGAATACATTTCATCGTGGGTCTTTCCAAGCTCTTCGTCCTTTTCAATCAACTGCCATAATGCTTCTGATTGATCGTTTGTAAGATTTGCCATATCAGTCAACTGCGTTGCGTAATCATGCAGATAACCGCCATATTGCGTAGTCATTCCATTGCCGCCTTGCATGGTTTCAAAGAGCCCAGCCAATTTTTTCGTTAGCAGAACAGCTCCGCCTACAGCAAGAGCGATTCCACCGCCTGTTGCAACAAGGCTTCCTAAAGAAGTTCCAAGTGCTGGAATAGTTGTCTTTACCGCCTCAGTAATTGCGGGATTCAGCATGCTTTGCACAGCTTTAGAAAGATTTCCAAATACAGTATCGCCTGTGAAGAACTTAGTGATTGTATCTACTAACGGCATGAGTTTGTCACCAACCGCAAAAACAGCTATTGCCTGCACAAACGTGCCGGCAGATGTTGTTCCAAGCCCTTCCCAAATTCCACCAAGCACATCACCAACAACCGTCAAAAGCTGAGAAAGATGTTTGCCCCATTCTATCTGGCTCAGAAAAACCCCTACATTATGTCCGAATGATTCCCAATCGACGCCTTTTGCAATGTCAATTAATGACGTCAAGAGATGATTGATAAAGTTTTCAAGTTTCTGCCCGTTTTCTTTCCAGTCAAATTCCTGCATAAATGTCACGATGCCACTTGTGATGTTATCAACAAAATCATTCCAATTGAAGTTATTGGTAAATGCCGCTAGTGAATCAAATGCACCATTCAAACCGGTTGCAAGCGCATGTGCGATTTCACCAAAATCTACTTTTTCAAAAATACCATTTAAACCATTCGCAACAGCCTGACCGATTTCATTATATGGAAGATTTTCTACAAATCCTGTAAACACATCCCATGCTTTCATGAAATTGTTTCCAAGCATGTTGCCCAAATTAGTCCATTCAACTTCGCGAATAAATCCTGTGACGCCTTCAGCAAATTTCTTTCCAAGGTTTTTGAAGTCTGTTCCTTCCAGAAGCTGATTTGCCATATTGACAATAGTATTTAATCCAGCGCCAACAGTGCGTCCCATCAAATTCCAATTGATATTATCAACAATGCTGTTGAAAGTCTGGGTGAATGCACTGGTGAATTTAGTGATGTAAGGGCCTACTTTGTTCCAGTTAATAGCATCATAGAGTTTTTGCATACCCCAGTTGATGCCATCAGCCATGATTTTTCCAAGACCTTTCCAGTCTTTTCTCTTAAAGGCATTTACAATGGCATCCGCCATTTTATTTGCCCTGTTGGACATCTTTTTAAAAGCTTCATCCCATGCTTTTTGATATGCAGACAAAGCATCATCTAATGCAGCATCAAGCGCTCCTATATGTCCTAATCCACCATTTCCAGAACCGGAAGAAGGATTACTTGTATTACCAGAATCAGAATTGTCATTAAGCTGATTCAGTTCATCAAATGAAAGAACTGACAATGTTTTTTCGAGTTTTTTGGCATTCTTATTTGCAGTATCAATAGAACCACTGGCATTATCCATATCATCCGCAATGTTACTTGTATCTACAGAAATACCGCCAGTGGATGATACAAAGTTCGACAGTTTGATTCCAAGCAATTTTGCAATATAAGCAAACATTCTTTGAAGTGCAATGACTATTGCATTGATATACGGAAGAACTGTTCGCAGTATAGGAATGAACAAGGAGCCTATTGTTCTACCAAGAGATGCAAAATTGGATTGCAGCATACGAATCTGGTTTGCTGGCTGATTTCGAATTGTTATCGTAAGGCTTTTTATCCTTACTTCTGCATCATTATAATGCAGTCCAGCGTACCTTTTTACCACGGGTTCTGCACCCGTACCGACCGATAGCGATGTCTCTTGGGAAGATTATATTCTGTAGCATCTCAGCGACAGGTTCACTTCCTACGCGTTGCGGTTGACTATGTTTTTGCCCATAGCCTTCACTCTCTGATTACCGTTGCAAACGGCTTTCCAGCTTATTTCATCACTTATAACCCATATCCTACTTGTCGGTTTCGATATAGGCGACTAAATCAACAGCTATGCATTTATTACGCCGCTGACTGGTTAATCGTATTAGCCAAATCACCCCATGCATATTTAGAATTATTCAGCAAAATAATTGTACGTAAGATCGTTTTATCTGCCTGAGATAAATTTGATATGCTGGTGTTGATTCCCAGATTGTATAATTCCTGTTGCATGTTGGCATTACGGATATTGATGCCGTACTTGTCCATTGTACGGCTCATGCCAGTCAATCCGGATGCCATGTCTTCCCATACATCTTCAAAATCCATGTTCCTTACAGATGCAAGGTCAGAACCAATCATTGTCAAAGCATTTGACAACTTCAATGCAGTCTCGGAGGTATCGCCCATAGATGATGACATCTGTGCGAATGTTGTCTGATACTGCATAGCCTTTTCAGGGTCAAGTCCAAGGCTTGCAGTATTTGTTCTAGTAAGTTCCCCAGTATCGGAAATTTCAAATCCTGTCAATTTCTGAGAAAGTTGTTTCGCTCTCTCTTGAAATGAATTGGCATATGCTTCTGCGGATTTAATACCGCTCTTCTTCCATTCGTCTGTGTCGATTCCTTCTGCAACTTGATTAAATGCAGAGTTGAAATAGTTCAAAGTCTCTACGTAATTCATCGCAGATTCTACAGGAGATGATAAAACTTCAAGGGCCCGTTTTACTAAAAATCCTTTTGCATATAAAGTACTCAACTTATTTGCCAATGAGCTTAACGGATTTGATAGTTTTCTTATTTTTTCACCTGTTTCGGACGAAGCGTTGCCTATTCCGGCTATGGCTGATACTACTTTTCCCCCAAGAGATATTGCTTTTGAAGCAAAAGCCTGGAACGCATTAGCAACACTATGCATTACAGAACTGACTTTAGAGCCAACAGACGACAAATTATTGAGTGAGCTTGAAACACTGCTTGTGGCTCTTCCGACTTTACTTCCAGACGAAGCAAGTGCAGCCAATGCCTCTGTCATTCTTATTGTGCTCGAACTGATATCTGGTGCACTTTTCATTACGTCAAAAAACTTCAAAACCTCTTGCGCGAGAGTTGATAATTGACTTGCAGTCTTTCCGGTTTTATCTCCTGCGCTAGCTAATTTTCCAAGAGAAGTAATAAAAGCATTGGTGGATGCTGATGCTTCGCTCATAGAGCCTAATTTAGCAGCCGCATTATTTAAACCTGTCGCAAGATTCGGAAGTTCCTTTGATACATTGCCAATATACTGTCCTGTTCCGGCAAGTTTAGCTATAGCGGTTGTGAACCGGCTAACGCTCGGAGAAACGTCTGGAATAGCATCAAGTTTCTGCATCTCAGTAAGAATTTCGCCTAATTTTCCTGTATCAAACTGACTGAAATCAGATTTTCCAAGACGATTGATAGCGTTTATAGCCGCATTCAATCCATTTGCTTTAAAATTCACGCTACCTAAACTTTTTAAAGAATTGGAAAAATTATTTAACCGGCTTATGTCAAGATTTCCAAAGGCAGTGTTTAATGTATCTAATTTTTTTACAAGGTTATTAATAGACCGCACCGCCTGAGTTGTGCTACTCTCTATTTGTATATTGAGGGTATCTATGGTATTATCGGCCATTAAAGCACCTCCTTTTAATCAAAAAATAAAGGGCAGACAAGACTTTTAATCCTGCCTGCCCTCGTCATTATTACCATGATTCAGCTCAAAATTTGCTTGCATGAGTTGCAATGTCATGAGCAACCTGTCACGTTGCCGTTTCTTTTCTGTTTCAGAAAGATTCTCTTCATCCTCTTGTTTTTGCTTTTCGGCTGTTTGTGAAAATGGTTCTTTAAGGTATTCAGCCTTTGATTTTTTACCAATAAGCACATTTGCAACCGCAGTCTGCACAGCACACATCGTGTACATGTTGAACTGCCATGCTTCTGCATCTGATACTTTACGTTTCAAGTTATAGGCTTCCATATACGGTTCCAAATCATAAGGAGTGGAATCCCAAAATTTTTCTTCTGGAACGCCAATGGATAAATACAACGGAAGTAATTTCTTATGTACTATTTCGCCAAAACTCAGGATTTCTTCTTGTGATCCTGCGGTGCCTTCGTTATCTTCTGTTTCTCCTCTGCTTCTTCCATCTTTTTCAGAATTCCGGATAAAAAACCGTTTTTCTCAAGCTCATCGTTTACTTTCTGGAATAATGTAAATCCATCATGAGGATGTTCTTCTGTAGATTCATCTTCATAATCGTCAAGCAGATCACACACTTTTCCAAACGCCACTTTCTTCTCTTCATCTGTTTCGTATCCAAATTCATCTTTATGCTTGGTTTGAAGCCCTATAAGAATCAGCTCTGGCAAAAGTGCAATGAGCGATCTCGGATCAGCAATATTCGAAATGTCAGAAGCTTTAAGCAAAACGTCTGATTCGGACAGCACCTTGTATCCAAATTTGATCTTGTATTCTTTCCCGCCTACTTTAAAACTAAACATTATATGTCCTCCCTAAATTTAATAATCAAAATGTATTCATGTTTGCAGCTGCCGCTTTTGCTTCATTTAAAGTTTGCGCAAGTTCTTCGGAAACAACTTTTGTGTCAAGTCCTTTATACTCGTTGATGATAAGAGTGAGAGGAATTGTAGCTGCTTCATTTTGTCCGATCTCTGGAAGTGGTATTTCACGCCCCGGTTCTGCCACGATGAAAAATGCATCTGAAAGATCTGGAAAAACAACTTCGAACCAGGTTCGTAATCCTGTGGCTTTTCCGGTTTTTGCATCTGAGAAAAGTTTTTTAATTGCTGTGATGACATCCGCACTTAAATTGAATGTAAGTTCCCATGTGCCACCTGTATCCTGTCTGCCGGATGCATATTGTGTAATGTAGTCTTCCAACGCAGAAACATCGATCTGTTCTGTATCAAGAGAAATGCCGCCAATCGCATTACATCTTTTGAGCCATGTGAATGTTGTTGGTTTTGATCCTGCTTTTGTCTCAACGCCATAATGAATGGTTACGCCAAGTGTAGTTAAATCTGCCATTTTAGGCTCCTTTCTGCTAATATTAGCTTAAATTTGCTTTATTAATGGCTCTCTGGCTCTCTGCACGTAACCCTGTGCTCGGGAGATAAAAGGATCACCGTCCTTTCTATTCTTCTTTGCTTGCTTGCTTAATAATCTGATTTACATAATTACTTAATCCTGCGACAAGAATTCCCTGTGTGATAGCGGTAAATACCGCCATTGCAATTTCCTGCCCGTTAGATACGGTAGATGTTGCAAATACATAAATTCCACAAATTACCATTCCAAGGACTCCTAAAATTCCAGGAATGTATTTGTCGGATACTGTTTCTGTCTGCTTTAAAAATACTCCTGCAAAATACAGGACTACTGCAACAGTCAGAAGTTCTGGTTTTACATAGTTCAGAATCTGTTCCATAGTTTCTCACCCCTTCCTTTAGAGAAATTGTCCGGTATAGGTCCGGCTGTATCTGCTAACGACACGTTTTATGCTGTTTTCTGCATTGTTTTGTAATTCAGGGCCATATATCCTCCGAAATCCCATGTCAACCATGGCTTTGTGGCTTGCTTCGTCGATTTCGTCATATACTTTTGATAAGGCTTTTGCACCGGATGCATATGATTCGGTTTGAAATGATATCAGCGTAGCGCATTCATCGCCCTCAAGGTCACTATTTGTCGTTGTATTACCGAGCATCAACAAGCGAGCGTATGCCTTTTTTGTAGACGCTATTGTCTGGCTTTTATCCATAGAATAATTATTTTTTCCGACAGCAGGCTCAACTGCTTTTGACCATCGGTTAAAGACTTCTGAAATTGGATTTTTTATTGTGTCTGGCATGTTATCACCGCCTTATTTTAAGCATGAAAAAAGCACCCACCACTCAGGTAGATGCTTTTATATGTTATAGTATATCATTTTGTTGTGTATGTTTCAGTATGGAATTTATCAGGAACTAAAGACTTCTTTTCCGATTTTCCGAATGTTCTGTATGATTTCTACAGTTGCCTTATAGACTGGCATAGTAGCTTCAGTACCATAGGAACGCACCCATTCGCCAGAATCTGAATAATACGTCCACGAATCATTTTTTCCTTTACCTTGACCGTAGGAACCAATGGTATAGCCCAATTCTTCTCCTTTTGGGTGTGGGCTTGTACCTGCCGGAGTGTTGTAATGAATACCTGCACCAAATTCTATGAACAAAAGTCCAGAACCCTCACACACCAGAGTTGCCTGCGCATAATCATCAAATCTGTTGATTTTAATGTAAGTATTGTGATTTTTGTCAGAATCACCTTGTGCTATCATTACATTTTGATCAATGACCGGGATGCCCAGTTCAGCCAGTCTTCGAACAAACAGTTCATTTTTGTTTTTTAACTCACCTTGGTAAGATTTAAGCTGATTAATTGCATCCTGAATTGACTTCTGACTTAATCCGCACTCGATTATCTTTTTACTCATTTTCAGCTCCTATTCTCGAAATTCCGTATCTGGCAATATTCCCCCGTTGAGTATCCAAAATCTTTTTTAACCGGTAATCTGGCATGATAGTTGGAACACTGTCTGTCAGAATAAGATCTCCTGCGTAGTCTAATTCGGGGACTGTATCAATCCAAAATACATCTCCTTCCTGTGGCCTAAATTCACGATCAAAAGAAGTGATGTATCTATCGTAGTCAGGCACGATACCGGACGATATCTCTTCCGGGGTTCCGGCAGTTGCCGATACAGAGAAATTGTGTAACTCTGGTTTACTGTATTTCGTAACTGTATTAATATCGTTAAGAATTTCAGTTACTTTTGACCAGTATACGTTTTGCTTTTGACGTTTTAATCCTCTCATGTCGATTCCTTTCGAAATAATACTTTATATATTACTTACTTTAACAAATACTGTATGATATAGTTATATGGGGAGGTGATTGCTATAAAAAAGAAAGATGAAAGAAATATCAGCGTAAAAATTAAATTAACCCCTGTGCAGTACATACATCTTCTGTTTCATTGCCAGAAAGAGGAAAAAGAAATATCACAGGTAGTCGAACGGGCTTTGAATGAATATTTTGATAAGCGAGGAGAGGAGATTTGATTCCTCTCTTCTTTTTGGTGTGTTTTAGTATGTATTAATATGTATTAGTAATACCGAAATGCCCCCTCTTTAATTATTCATTGCCAATATCCCAAAGAAACGCCTCTATTAAAAATACAATTTGCCATTGCGGTGTATCCATAGTCATTCATATGTACAGTATCTACTCTTAGTTGCGGTGGAATAGCACCACTTGACATAGATTCGATATCTTCTTGCGTCGGTGATAATCCGTTATCTGATAACCCATATGCTGATATATACTCTCTTGCATTTACAAAATGATTGGAAAACCTTGATGCTAATATAATTTCTTCAACATTTCTCTCATTTTTATTACCTGTTGGCCTTCCGACAACAATATATCTTTCAGAACCATTATGCTCAACCATTTTTTGAATGATATCGGCTAACGCTTCCGGCCTGCTCGTTTGTGCCGCCCAACCGTTTTGTCCTATACAAATAATAATAACATGACCTATTCCTTCTCCCTCTGCGAAAACAATAGTTGGTCTACTATATTCTTTACCTAAAAGTGAACCATCTGCACAAACTAAATTCAAAGTCCCATCGGCTCTTCTAAACATCCACTTATCTACCCCATTTAGGTAAACAATGTTATTTCCATAATATTTGCCCGAATATGACATTGTTTCTAATGAAGCACCATTAACGCTATTTATTGTTACTTTATTATAGTCACTAGCATTTGCACTCGCTGTAAACGGAAGCACAATAGCCCCCATGCCACCTTGCCGGAAAGCTACTACTTCTGCGGTTTCAGAACCTTGCCCGTAGTTATTAACAACAAACTGTTCTCCAATTAACTCCTGGAGTTTTTTTGGGTACGGATAATTTGTTGCGCCTGCACCTTGCGTTAATGAATCCCCCCAACAATCTATAATTGTATAATTCGTTGATACTCGTTCAATTTTTCCTTTCACATCATTTGACAAATTATCCCATGTTATCGCTTCGGGTTTTAATTCGATTTTTGATATAAAGTTTGTTTGTTCTTCTGATTCAACCAATACTTTTATATCGTCACTGGTCTGAGCAACAAATAATTTTATGCACTGGCAATTAAATGTATTTGCTTTGGGTATTTGATTATTGAAATATAATTGCACACCAACTTTTCCGCTTTTTTCAGCTATAAAATTATAACATATTGAGAATTCACTATTATTTTTTATAGCTACTAATTTAGTTTTTCTCCAACCACCTGCATCCACAGCATATATCATTCTTGCATATACATAACCTTGAACCCAGTTTATTAAATTTGTGATTTTAAATTTCACATAGACAAAATATGGTTTTCCTTCTTCGACATCAATATAATTTTCACTTACATAAACAGTGCCAGAGCCATCACTAATAGTTACATCTTGCATATTCGAATTGATGCTAAACAAATTTGTGTATTTTATTCTTACATCGGCTAAATCTGCCTTTACTTCTTTGAATTTATCCCCTACTACTTTAGCATCTGCGAACGCACCCTCAATATCAAGTTCTTTGTTCGCCACAGGCTTATCCGCAAGTCCCGGATAGCCGATGGGTTTATCCCCGTCTTGTGTACGTATTTTTAAAATAGAATCTGCCATTCTCTAACCTCCTCCTAAAAAATAAGTACGCCATCATCGCTAAGACGAGGAAGTACTTTTGCTGTTTCGATTTCTTTGAGTGCCTGTTTCTTTGCTTCGTTTACCGCTGTCACTGCTTGGTCAGATGTTTCTTTTGTTATTTTCAGAAGCTGTGCAATCACATCTTTTTCTGATTCCGTAGGCTGTACTTCACCTACCTCAATACCTTCAAGTACTTCTACCTGCGCCAAGGTGGTATTCCACTCGATCAGGATTTCTGAATCAGAATTTACCTTTACTGCACACACAATAAACTGTAAGATTCCTCTATTCTTCGCAGCATTTCGTCCGATCAACCACGAAAATGAAATATTGTCACCATCTACAGTTACATCTTCGCAGATATACTGATCTTTAACGATCATCGGCGGTATTGTTGCACTGATATTTCTGAAATTTATTCTGATTTGAAATTCTGATAAGTCCAGATTATCTCCAACCACTTTGGGACATGAGAACTTTATTCGCTCGGAATTTTTATCCGATTCTACACCGCCAATCACAAGTGTTTCTGGAATTATAATCCGTCGTGTATCAGTGTTAATCAGGCATACATCACCGGCATTTGCAGTAGAATCTTCCACTGTTTGGGATTCCAAGAGCATTTCGTAAGCTGTTGCCATGGTTATCACCCCTTTTGAGATACTAATATTTTGTCTGTAGTTAAAATATAGTTGCCATTATCTTTCATTCCCATAAGCGACACGGAAAAATAATCCCATGTTAACGCCTCTGGTGGAATTTCGCATTGTCCATTTTGAACAAGGACTGGGTATTCGTGACCCATTCTCCAGAACGATGCAGCAACTTTGCACCCATTCCATTCTGGTGAAAACGAGAACGATGCTTTTAAGTACCCCGACGTGCCTTTTACCAAACCACTAAAATCGCAATTCGGGTCTGGTCTTATCTTTTGTTTGTTTACGATAAATTTTAATATACGCATTTTAATCTCCCTCTGCTACAAGATAAGAACACCATCATCTGTCAATGTCGGTGCGATAGGGTTCTGAGTTAAAAATTGGTTAACAGCTTCTTGTACCTGTTCGTCTGTCACATCCGTAATAGTGCCTAATGAATCCCATATCGTGCCATTCCATACAACATTGGTGTTTGCACCACCATATGTAGAGGCTTGACTAATATTGTACATACCCAACTGCCTAAATCTGGCAATTCGTCACCGGGATTGTACTTGATTCCATCAAAAATAACTGTGTTTTCTGCTTTTGCCATCTATGCAACCATCCTTTCTGCCCCGATAGGAGCCACATATGTGAACTGGTTTCCTAAAATATCTCTGGATGTGCCAATCACGAAACAAGAATAGTCGGCCAGAAGATTGCAACACCATTCCTCTGCATCCACCCAATACCGTTTCTTAACCATGCGGTGAAGTTCTGGCAATAGACCGTAGCTGAACATCACGCAATGCCCTAACTCATGAATAAATACACGGTTCAGAAGCTCTCCGTGCAGGTTATTTGCGATCGAAATAATATTGGTGGAATAATCCGATACCCCGAGCGTTCTGTTGCCTGTACGGTCAATTAACACGCTGTCGTGTGGAGATACGAACTGCACTCTCCATAGGTCTCCGTTCATATAAAATTGTCTTAGCATGGTTTATCACCATCCTTTTCTCAACTAAAAAGCCCCTGCTACATTCCTGTAACAAGGGCAAAATTCATTTCATATTCAATTCATCTGCTGTATGAAACGTGTCAAGTCAGTTTTCATCTGCTGTCTGATTGATGCGTCTGCATCATCCCACATTTCTTTCATATTGCGGATGATATCTTCTGTATACTCTTTCATGGAATCATCCATTTTTCTCTTGGATTCAGCGTCTTTGGAATCATGGTAATGTCTGCGATTCTCGCTGTATCTGTCGTAGGTTTCACCATATCTGGATTGCCTATTGTTCATACCGTCCGTTCTCATATCACTACGGTCTGGATGATAGCCCATGCGGTACATATTACGTTCAAGCTCTGGATTGCTCGGATATTCACTTACCCAGTCGTCATCCTGCATATGAAGATATGGAATATATCCCATGCGGCTTCCTCTGCCTTTCGGGGCAAATCTGCCATTAGAATAGCGATACCTGTCATATCCCATGCGTCCAAGATACTTTTCTTCCTGTTCGCATTCATCCATAGCTTCTACGATTCTGTAATCTTTATCTGCACAAATCGCACATTTCACAGATTCCATGCAGTCCTTCAGATCATCCCAGTCTTGAACACTGAGATTGTCGAAGCCATGTGTTTTGGCTTTTTCCATAGCCCATTTTCCCATTTCCATTGCAACTTTATGCATTACAG